>CEUS01087686.1_pt1 | contig 20896 bp, 35 predicted proteins | sample 427031 | NCBI WGS metagenome assembly CEUS01 (sample SAMEA2622837, study PRJEB7988) | marine metagenome | biome: marine biome (ENVO:00000447); feature: marine epipelagic mixed layer (ENVO:xxxxxxxxx); material: "saline water (ENVO:00002010), including plankton (ENVO:xxxxxxxx)" | depth 140 m | reverse complement strand
TGTTCGTGTGGTTTAGAAGAGTGCAAATGCTTTTCTCCAGTTGAAGTAATGTGGTATGATACCAACGAGTCAAGTGATAGTGGTTGGATGAGCAAAGCAGATGCAATTAAAGTTAAACCCTGCAAAATTAAAAGTATAGGTTATTTAATTAATCAAACTGATGACTATATCACTATTGCAGCAGACATAGATGGACACGATAATTCAGAAGATAAAGATGACTTACTAGGGAGAGTCGAAACTTTCCCTAGAAGTTGTGTCGTAGATATTAAATTTCTTTAGTTAATGAACTAAGTTTTTTTAGAGCTTTATTGATTATTTTTCTATGTTTGTTTGGAAATATTTTTGACCAAACAGTTTCGTTAGTAGTTGGAACTTTATGTTTAAGCCAATAAAAATAATCTTCGTGTTTTCTATCTAATTTACAAATTTCTCTTTTCATTTATTATTGTCAGTTTTACTATCCCAATCTACAGCTATTTTACTCATTATTTACTCCTTCATAATTATTATAATCTCCCAATAATTCTAATTCATCATTATATTCTAAAATAGCATTTAGATTAGTAAATTGAGTATGATTTTTTTCTTTAGTGCTGTTTATACATACAACTACATTTAATGATTTATTTTTAATTTTTTGCAGTTCTTTTATTACTTGCTCAACATTCATTTAACCCTCCCTAGTTAGATGGCTCATTATTGAGCCACCTTTAATTTATTAAAATCAAAAGTTTCTACAAAGTTTTTAAAAGACTTACGCTTAAAACAATTCATTACATTTAAATAACAATCTTCAAGGTTAGTAGAATAAATATCTATACCGGTATAATTAAAAGGACTATCGGTATTATCCATATTAACAAAAACCCAGTTATTTCTAATTATAATATCTTCTTTGGTAATTTTCTTTTTATATCCTGATTTTTTATATAAAATTCCATCACCAAAATATTTATAATTTAAAGTTTCAATCATATTTGTTATATCTTTCATTTTTTTCTCCCTATTTAGTAAAAAAAGGATTATCTTTTTTATAAGTACCGAAACAAGCATCTGATCTATCTCGAACCGCGTAAAGCAAAATATCTTTATCGTACTTACTAGATAATTCTTTTGCTGTTTTAATAATAGAATCAAAAGTTTTACCTTCAATTCTAATTCTACCGTCTTTAGTACGAACCCAAGCCGTATAGTAATCAGGTTTTTCTAGTACCCAATTTTCTCGAGGGTTCGTATCAATCTTAACGAACATAACATCCTCCAATTTTAAAAAATCTGGGCAAAAAGAAGTAACCGGTAGCTTCGGAAAAAAGTAACCGTTTTTTGACAACGTATTATTTCGGCTACTTTCTTCCTTTAGCTTATTTTGGCTATTTATTTCTTCTATTTGCTTCATTATTCTTGAAGCATAGTTTATTACCAATAGTATGACAAGAAAAATCGTACATCAATTCACCCCGCATTTCCGCCAATTTTTAAAATAATTTATTTATTGACAGAAAAATAACCGTTTTTATTTTTGTTTTAAACGTTCATAATAGTAGTTTAGTATATTTTTATCTATTTCACTACCTAAAAAATCTATCCCTAATTCCTTACAAGCTAAACCGGTAGTACCAGCTCCAAAGAAACAATCGTAAACAATATTATCTTTGTTGGTATACTTATTTATAATTTGCTTACAAACTTCCAACGACATAGTATCGTTATAGTCTTTATATCTATACGGTTTATCATCAAACAAAACGTCTGGAATATTTTTATTATCAATTAGTTTAAAAGGTTTTTTTGCAAAAGTTAATATATTCATAAAGTTCAACCTAAATAAATTAATCTTTAAAGACTTAACCCAGATTTTATTTTCCTTTAAATACCAGCCGTTTTCTTTCATTGAAGCGATAACATCTATATGCTTCGTGTTTATACCGCCGTTTACTTTTCTATCCGTTATGCAAATCGTTACTAAATTGTTAGTTGGCTTTAATAACGGTGTCCAACTATCAAGAAAATCTTTATAATTATTTTCTTTGGGATTTAGTTTTATTTCTTCAAAATCCGGAGGGGAAGTAAAAACATAATCGTAACTAATTTTCTTAAAGGTTTCTCTGCAATCTTCATTATAAATCATATTTAATTAATAGATAAACTAGGAAGATTATTAATAGCGCTTGTTATTTCTTCCGGTAAAACATTAGCGTAATGGTCTATTGAAGCGTCGCTTTTATGTCCCGATAATCTTTTCAAACCTATCTTATCAAAGTTATTATATTTTCTATTCCAAGTAATAAACGTTGCTCGACATTGATGGCACGTTTTATCGTGGGTTATACCGGCTTTGCTTAACGTCCAATGCCAATTATTATATAAACCTTGATGGGTATTCTTAAACGTATCTTCTGTTTCCCAAATAAATAATCTACCTTCTTTATTATTTATTTCTTCTAACATTTGTTTTAATATTGGGTGTATTGTTATAACCCTATAATCTAAATCTTTTTCTTCAAATATAGAAATAGAATTATTTTCTAAATCAATCATATCCCATCTTTGTTTTAAAGCTTCGTTTAATCTTGCCCCCGTATATAAACAAAATATAAATAAACGTTTAGTATCAACTAACGTCGCGTTGTCTATAAACCGTTGGCATTCTTCTTCGCTAAAAGTTATAGGCGGGGAATCAAACAAAGAATATTTAGATATTCTAACCCACGCTATATTATCTTTATAGTGCGCTAAATGAACTAAAGACGCCAATACAGATACAACTTGATTCTTTGAATTTAATTTTGAGGATCTAAACTTTCGTAAATTAAAAGTTTCGTTTAGCGAAGCAAACTTCATATTATCAGATTTTTTTTGCAACGCTTTTAAAAAATTTCTTTTCCACGTTTGACTTTTCCCATAATAATAATTTCCGGTATAATCATTAGGGTGTATTAAAACTTGATTTAATTCCCTATACCCAATTAATTCTAAAGGTTTTTGTACTAATTCTTTCTTTTCTTTAATCCAAACTTTATATTTTTCTTTAGGGTAAATTTTATCAGCAATATTTTTTATAAATTCGTTTGTAACTTTTGTAATTGGAAATTCCCCCGCGCTGATTCCTTCTTGGACTTTTAAATCCATAATTCTATCTAATAATAAGCAATATTTAGAAGTAAAAGGTTTATCGGTACTTTGTTTATATTCGTACATTTCTTTGACGGTTAAAACCTTTTTAACTTCTTGTATTCCCGCTTTTACTTTGGCTTCAAAAGGATCGGTTAAATTATTTTTAACCCATATTTCAGCATCTTCTTTAATAAGATGTTTGGTACTTAAATAATTTTCTATAACGTATTTGTACGTTTTGTTATGCCAAGTAAACCTATGGATTCCTCGAACTAACCAGTACCTGTTCTTTGCTCTTTCGCGTCTTTTGTAGTGTAGCATAATTGTAAAATCCTCTCCTTATCGGCTTCGGTAAACCGTTGCCTTTTATTAACGTATAATTGAAAGCATTTTTCCTTCGGATATTGCGCCTGAAGGTTAGAAAGAAAAGAATAGCCAGTTCTTGTCGAAATTCCTAAAAATTTACATAAGTCTTTTTTATTATAAAGTACAGCCATTATTTATTTTCCTTTTTTATTTCTTCTATTTCGTCGTCGTGTAAATGTAATCCTAGTTTAAATGCCTCATCAGCATCTATATTTTCTCTTAATTTTTTCAGCTCTTCCTTTTCTTCTGGAGTGGTAATTCTTTCGGTAAAAAGAGCAGGATTTGGTGGAGCTTCTGCTTTAGGATTTAATTCTTCTTTTTTTTCCTTATCTTTATTCTTATGACCATTAGTTATCAACGCATAAAAATCTTTACTAATTAATTGAATGTGCTGTTTATCATCATAAACAACTGCCCAAGTTCTTGCTATTTTTTTAGTAGGTATACTAATATTATAAGTTTCGTTAACTTCTTCTAATTCTGGAAAAGGAATTGTTAAATCCCATTTCTTAAAAGAAAAAGCAGTTTTAGGAGGCATTGTACCTTTACTTAAATACTCTAACATTTTAGTTCGACCTAGTGTTCTTGGCTCTGACTCATCTTCAAAATATAATTTCCAAAGTTTTTCCTCTCGGATGTTACTCTTGGGATTTAAACCACCTTCTTCAATTTGTTCTATTATTTTTATTTCCTTACTCATTTTATTCCTTGAAGTAAATAATCGCCTAATAATTCTTTATTAATTAATATCGCTTTCTTTTTTTGTTTATCGCCGTTACCTATAAAAGAAACACAAGTAAGTTTGTTAAGCAAAATACATTGAAAAATTTTTCTAGGTGTCGTCCATAAAAATTGTTTACCGTCATAAAAAACCCAATAAGAAGCTGTTGTTGTTAATAACCCTGACGGCTTTCCATACATTTCTACTTCAATAACAATATTACCTGTTTCTAAACTTTTTTCGTCCGATTTAACTTCTACGCTTTTTGATATTTCTGGAATCCAAATATCGTAACTAGGAAAATACCCTTCTATTTTTGTTGTAGCCGGATATTTAAGGCGCAAATAATTTAGAAGTTTATCTTCTATTTGAACCCCTTTATCTAAATCTCTTTTGAACGTTAAAGTCAAATTCCACCCATTTTTATTTCTGCCCTAGAATTACTATTTTGTTCAACCATACTGTCTAGTTTCTTTTCTTTTCCAACGTAAGCACTAGAATGTGTAGCTAATTCATCTTTTGCCGTTACTATTTCTTTTTTCTTTACCTTAACGCTTTCGTCGGTATTAGCTTTCGCTTCCGCTACCTTGTCCGATATTTTTTCGTTTGTTCCTACCGGATATTTATATTCTAAAAATTTTACGTCTAATAAATCTTTTAGTTCTTGTTCTAAATTCTTTATTTTATTACGCGCTATTTCTTTGTTTAAATGTAATGATTGAAATAAGTTTCCCAATAAGTGTGGATCGTATTTATAAAAACCGCCTTCTAATCTAACTATATTTTTTTCGTTAATATCTTTATAATCCATTATCTAATCTATCCGCTATTAAATGTAATGTTTTCGCCCTAATTGTATTATTAAAATCTTTATCTTTATGCGCTTTGATATGGCAAGTGCGACATAAACACGTTAGATTTTCTATGTAATCAAAACATTTATTTTTGCTTCCTCCCATACCTTTGTTGTTTATATGATGAATATCTACACCTTCCCAACTTGAACAATTAAAACATTGATAAGATTGCGCTATTGTTAAATTGTCATTCCAAAAATTCATAAAAACGTCTTTATAATTTTTCATTTTTTATCACCGAATAATTTATCGCCAATAACAAAAAGTTGAAAAGCTATAAAAATTAAAACTAATAAATTAAGTACAAGTAAAATATTCGTAATCATATTAATCAAAAGAAAGTTTGGGTTTATGTATTTTTACGTTTTTTGATAATTGCTTTTGTTTTTTATAAACCGTTTTAATTTGTTTTTTTCTATCTTCTACTACTTGCTTAATAGATTCTTCTTTACAATTATCTCTATAATCTGGAAAACGCATATTATTTTCTTGGCAAATTCCAATGTATCGTTGTGTTAAAATTTCCATAATAATTCTTTCTGCTTTTTTTTCTGCTTCCATTCATATTAAAAAGGAATATCCGCATCTTCTTCATTTGAAACTTCTTGATTTACTGGGGAAACTTGTTTTACAAATTTAACGCTAGAAAACTTATTTCCTTTACCGCTTACTTGATCCTTTTTCTTATAGACAAAACTTATTTGATCTCCGGCTTGTAAATTGCAAGGTTCGTTAGCGTATAACGTTTTATCTTCGCCGTCTATTTTTGTAATAATCATAAAGTTTGGTTTACCGTCTTTGCTGTAATCGTTAATTCTTACAACTTCGCCTTCGCCTCTATCGTCGCTAACTTCTACGTTCGACGCGGTAAATCTTTCTTTTGTTTGCTGATAACCGTTAGCCGTTGTATTTTGGCTATTAGCTTCTCGTTTTTTTAATTTAACGCTTCCGCCAAATTCAAATTGTATATAAATTCCATCTTCGTTTTTCCACCCAGCGCCTATTTTTCTATCGGTACTATTACCTTTAAAACGCTGTTCGTAGACTAAATCAAAATCAGGCTGTCTTTTTTCCATAACCTTCTCCTTTTGCTTGTTTACAAAAATTAACCACCGAACAATATTGTGCGCATCTATTACTATTCCCTTTTCGAAATTCTACGAACGACTTGGGAACAGTAGCTTTAAATAATTCTGCTTCTTCTAAATTGGTAAATAGTTTTTTTGCTTTTTTTAGATTAGGTACTTTAACGGCGTATTCATCTTGTTTTTTCCACCGTTCTTTATCGGTACAATCAATTTGCCTATCTAACGTATGAAAAAGCATATCTGCTTCTTGATGAGTTTCTACTCTATCTAAAACATATTTATCTTGTTCTTCGTCCGTCCATAAAGGAATATCAATTACCTTTATTGGAAGATAAGGGTAGTTTCCTTTTTCTTTGTAGGATTGAAAACCTTTTGATTTTTGATGGTCACGAAGTATAGCAATAATTTGAAGTTTTTTAGCGCGATAACCATTTTTTCTACCTAACCAAGCGTATGAATTTAATTGATATTCCCAATCTTCTTTATAACCGTTAGGATTATCTTTAGTCGGAATAACAGACCAGACACTTGTAACTTTGTAATCTTGTATTTTTATATTTTTCATACTTCTTTCTAATTCCGCTAATGTCAATTCAGGCATTTTTTAAATACCAATATGTTTTGATGAATCTTTACTAACTTTTGATTTCTCATTTGTCCGTTAGCTCTCATACTTGCCGAGCCAGTTGGCTGTAAATAAACGGCGTCGTTATAAAAAGGCATTCCGCAACTTTGAAAAGCTTTAATAGTATCGGCAACAAACCCGCGATAGTTTCCTTTTTTATCCCGAAAATCCCCTATAACGAAACAAGCGTAAGAATTTTGTTTTAACAACTTGCAACTTTTATCTATAATTTCGGTATAAAATTTTAAAAAATCTTGATATTCCATATTAGAAATATCTCCTTCTAAATCAGAATAAATTTCTAAATCACCGTAAGGAGGACAAGAAAATACAAAATCAAATTCTTCTTCAATAGAATTTAATACTTTATTCGCGTCGCCAACAATCCATTTTGGTTGTTGGTTTTCTTCTAATATTTCTATTCCTTGTTCGACGTTACTATCTATTTGTTCTTTACGAATATCTATACCGGTATATTTAAAACCTAAATATTCCGCTACTATTCCTCTTACGGAACCACCAGCAAATGGATCTAATATTTTACCGCCTTTTTTACAAAACCAAGTGTATAAAACTTCACAAAGAGCCGGATCAAAAATACTTATCGTCCCTATATCCATAATCTTTTGTGTACTTTCGGCTTGATGTTCTAAACCGTGTTTTGAAGCAAAAGAATTATTTCCTTTTGTTGTGCTTTCCCGTCCTATTTCACTTTGAATACCTAATTCTTTCCAAGTTCTTTTTCGGCGTTGCCAATTACCTTGTTTGGAATCTAATATTGTAAAAGGGGGTTCTATAAATTTTTCGCGCAAGATTTTTTTCTTTTCAATAACGTTGCCGAATAAATCTTTATCTTCATTTTCATTTGTCATCTAGGACTACAATTCGGTCTAACGCGCCGGATATTATCCAGCCATTGCATTCGGCGTATAACCTTTTTTCAGTAGTCGCTTTGTTATCTGTTTTTTCAATTAAATCGTGTGTTGAAGTTCCTAAAACCGACCAAATTCTATCGGCTACATCTTCCGTTAATTTGTCGTCATATTCTTCACTTAAAATTTTTATTTTAGGACTATCAATTAATTGTGTTACCGAGCAATCAGCTTTGCCTCTCGAATAATTGGAGGAAATATTTGTTATGGCAGAAACTATACTGCTCGGTAAATTATGTTTATTCGTTAATTTCATTTACAAGGAGTTTAGGAGGTTAATTAAACAAATAAACAAACTGTAAAATTTTTTATTCATTTTCTAAAGTTACTAAATTATATATTTTTCTTGTTAAAGAAGAAGTCTTTGGTCTTTCGTGTTTAGGTCTAGGTGTAATTCTTCCAAGAATCCGTATAAAATAATCGTTAAAAGTTTTTTCACATTGTTTTTTTACGGCTTCTTCCCGATCCATTCGTTTCCAATCTTCTTTACTACAAATAATTCTTGGTTTAGATTTTGTGGGTAAGTTAATAATATTATCTTTTTTCAAAACGTTCTCTTTCATTTTGCCCCCTTTTTTTAAGGGGAAGCTATGTCTCACAACTTCCCCTAATGAAGATGTCGAATTATTTTTCAACTAATAGACTCCGATTAAGTAGAAGGGGCAGCTAATTCCACCCCTCCCGTTCGGCGACTATATGCAAAAAAGGGCTCTTTCTTGCATATTTAGGTATTTAAAAGAAGTTTCTTACGATGTCAATGATAATTGACAATGAAAGTATTTAATTATTAATTATTTCAAAATTTCTAAATCTTAAAGAATTTATAGGATATACTTTTTTTATATTTTTGGCGGTAACTGGTGTTAAATCAAAGTAGTTATAATAAGATAAGCCATTTTTACCAAAAGGATCAATTCTTACGACTTTTCCTACATTGTCGCTATGTATTATTAAACAAACGCCTGTATAATTAAGATCGTTTTTAGTATCAAAAAAAATAATATAGTTTTCAAAATTAGGTTTAGTTGAATCATAAACACAAATAGCTTTAGAATTTTTTTGTTTAACACTATCGTTAATTAATACGACACTTTGAGAAGGAGATTCAATATAATTAGGGCGTTCTAATATATTTGTAATTCTATCAATATTTCCGGCTATTTCATAAGTAGGGATTTCGCTATTAAATAACCTAGAAAAAGGGAGATTTTCTTCCTCAGTAATAAATATTTTATGGTATGTTTTTAAGGTTTCAATATCAACTTTTGCCCCGTTTAAATGGTCGTTTACGCTTGAATGATTGATATAATTTCCAAGAATTTTTGATTGCCTAGATATTTCCCTAGCGCTAAAACCTAAATCAATAGCCAATGAACCTAAAGGATTTTTACTTATAATCTTTTTAGCTTTAGCCATAATTTTTAAATTTTCTTTTATCATATTGTTTTTTTACAAATAAGCAATTTAAAGCATTTAAAAGAAAATATTTACTTTGTCAATTATAATTAACTTTGTTAAAGAATAGAACAAATTAGAACAAAAAAAAATGAAAATTATTTGCAACATTTGTGGAATTGAAAAAGAAATTGATAGTAATTTAACGCCAAAAGAAAAGGAAATTCTTAAATTTATCAAAAATTTTCAAAAAGAATATTCTATTTCCCCTAGTTTTCGGGAAATAATGAAGGGTGTTGGTTTAGGTTCTACGTCTAACGTAGACCGCTATCTTTATAATCTTTCTAAAAAAAGCTTTATTTACCTAGAAGAAGGAAAACATAGATCCATTAAAATTATTAAGGAGATTGCCGATGGTTGAAGATATAAAATTACCTTACGTTGATTTTTATTATAGCGATTTTTTAAACGGAACGGCACATTTCAGCCATCAACAAAAGGGAATTTATATAGATTTGTTTTGCCACGCCGGAACGCTAAACGGACGGGGATTACCCAATAATTTTGACCAATTGTGCCGAATTGCTAACTTATACGCTCCTGATCTTGAAAAAATGGAAGAATTAAAGCAAGATTTGACGTTTGTTTTAAACGATAAGTTTACTTTAAGGGACGACGGCAAATACCACCAAAACAGACAGTTTGTAGACCGGCTAGAAAAGGTACACAAAATTAAAGTTAAATCAGCAAATGGCAGTAAAGGAGGTCTAGCGAAAGCGAAGCTAAAGTCTAGCAAAGCATCTGACTCTGATTCTGAATCTCTATTTATTAATGATATATGGGAAAAGATTAAATACAAAAGGGGTAGTAGGGCTGAAGCTTATAAAAAATATATTATCCACGCTACCGATATTAAACCCGAAATAATTGTTGAAAAATATAATTTGTATTGTTCTCAACAAGAAGAAAAAAAATATATGGCGCATTTAAGCAAATGGTTAAAAGATTACCGTTGGGAAGAGGATCTTTCAACGGATAAAAAGGAAGAAATTATTAGTTATTCAGATAATGTCTATAAAACAAGATTACAAATGTTTAATGGGAAAATTACTAATTTTGTTAAGGTTTTTGCCAAGCAACACGAAGGAGATGTAAGGGAAGCTGTAAGAAAAGGAGATTTAACGAAAGAAAGAGCCGAAGAACTGGGTATAAAACTTTGAAAAAAAACAAAAAAAAGAACAAAAAGAATAAATTTTCAATAGATTTGGGTTCACAAGAGTTAATTAGGAACGAAGAAGATAATACTTTGGTTCGTAAAGTAGACGGAACTGCTTTTCGGTTAGCTTTTTACGGAAATGAACGTCATTTAGAAAAAACAATTAAATCTTTGCTAGAAAATTACTATTTGCGCAATTTATTATATCCGCAAGACAGGGATATTAATTCAAGAATGTTTTGGGCGGGTGAAAGATTTGAAAAATTAGCTCACCGTTCGGGAATGAATCAACGAATTACAACAAAGTTATCGGAAGTTGTTATTGGTTCAAATGACGACTTTTTAAGCGATACGTTAGACGCTAAAAGCGATTTACATCTTTGTTTGAAAGCTATGAAAAATTGTTGGACTATTGTCTGGAAAGTTATAATTGAAAATAAAGCTGCGGGTAAAGAAATTGATAAATTTAGAGAAGGATTAGATTATTTAGTAAAACATTTTGATATGTAATGTTCGCTAATTGTTCTACTTACTAGAAGTTAGCGAATAGTATAATTAATATACAATTACATAAATAAGGTAAGGACTGTCCCGTTTTTATACGGGATTTTTTATTTGCACGATGGAAGAAAAACTTTTTCGTGCTGTAATTATTCAAGGATTATTAGACGCTTTCAATAGATTTTTTTGGTATAGTAAAAGCAACAAAAGATATTGTCGAGAAGCTTTAAAATGGCTAAAAAGCAAGGATTTTATATATATTTGTGATTTGGCTAATTTAGATTCTTCTTATGTTTTAAACATTTACAACAAAATGAAAGAACATACTAATTATCTTTCAACTGAGGACATAAAGTATTTATTAAATGAAAAATTTGCTAAATTATGACGATTTAATGTGTACGCTATTTTACGTTGAAAATCCCGATACGTTACAGCCAGAGATTATTGTTAGATTTAGTAACTTTGTTGATAAAAGCGACGCGTTGAGCTTCGTCCAAACATTTAAGCAAAAGGAAGAGTTTTTTGATTTAAGTGAAAAATATACAATCCATTGATAAAGAACAACAACAAGAATTAGAAAAAATAGCGGAAGTATTAAGTGGAAAATTCACAATTGGTAAAGACAAAACAATCTGGTACGTCAAAAATAGGTCGTCCAACAAAATACAGCAAAACGATCGTAAGAAACATTCTAGAACTGTTAAGTAAAGGTGTTTCAATAAGATCCGCTCTAAAGCAAGAGGGAATTACTTGGCGAACGTGGAGGCTTTGGATGGATAAGTACGAATTAAGAAATGCATACGTTCAGGCAAAACAGGACGGAATAGATTATACAATTTCAGAAACAGAAGAAGTTGCTAGAAACACTATAGAAAAAGCAGCGAATAAAGAAATAGACCTTGCGACCGTAAAGAGTGTTGATATTTGGGTTAAGCATAAACAATGGGTCGCTTCCAAGTTAGCACCAAAGACATTCGGTACAGATAAACAACAAATTAGTTTGACCGGCAGTAACGGACAGAAATTAGAAATAGAGTGGCAGAAAGATTAACAGAAATATATAAGGTAAATTAAATGAAATATAATATTAAAGTAAACGTTAAAGGTATTGGGGATATGAACTTTACTAGAAACAGTAATTTAAGTGCTACAAAATTAAGAACTTTAACTAAAAAAATGTTTAAGGACGGTAAGATTAAATCTTTAAGTATAAAAAAGATAAAAAACTAACTAAATCTGTCTAAATACTATCCAAAACTATACTAAAAGACTACTAACTGTATTACAAAGTACTGTAACGGTATGTAACGGTTAGATCCATAAATCCTTATAGAACAACGTTTAATTGAAAGAGTTTTCCTTCAAAAAGACTTTTTAAGACGAAATTTCTATGAAAAAAAGAACAAATAGCGAACAAAAGTAAAAAAAGTAAAGAAATCTTGTTATTTTTTTGTCATTTAGATAAATATTGGCGGATTTACGTTGGTTTCTTACTACTAATAATAGTTTGATTGATATTTTTGTTGATTTTTCAAATATTTTTCTTTGAGATTGGCTTTTTTCCTAGCTTTTGTACCCCGAAGGGTTGGAAGTATTAGTCTTACTACCTATTCTAATTGAGGGGAATTTTTACTATGGCGATTAATCCAATGGCGAAGGATTTAAGGACTTCAAAATATAAAATGCGCGTAAAAAAAGATAAGAAGAAATATAATAGAAAACCGTTTAACGATCCGTTTAAGGAATTGGTTATCGCAATCAATAATAAAACAACTTATCCCGAAAGCGTGGGGAAATCCCAAGTTAAAGGAAAAGACGTAGCGGGTGTTCGCGATTATTTAGATGGGCAAAAAAATGACGTATGAAAATCGTAATCCCGTACAAACCGCGAAAATTACAAAAAGAAATCCATAATAAATTAAAACGATTTAACGTTTTAGTTTGCCATAGGCGATTTGGAAAAACGGTTCTTTGTATAAACGAACTTATAAAGAAGGCGTTACAAAACCAATTACCACGCCCTCGATATTATTATGTTTGCCCGACGTATGCAATGGCGAAAAAAAACGCTTGGGACTACGTCAAAGAATATACCGGTGTGTTACCGGATGTAAATTACCACGAAACAGAATTACGATGTGATTTACCCAACGGCGCAAGAATACAATTATTAGGATGCGAACGTCCCGATAGTTTGAGGGGATTATATATAGACGGTGTTGTACTAGACGAAGTAGCGCAAATGCCACCTAGACTTTGGACGGAAGTAATCCGCCCTGCCTTGTCAGACCGTAACGGGTTTATGATAGGAATAGGGACACCGCAAGGACATAACAGTTTTTTTGATTTATACGATTACGCGTTACATCAAGAAAGTTGGTACGCGGAAATGTTTCCCGCTTCTAAAACCGGCATTATATCGGATTTAGAATTGAACGAAGCAAAACATTTAATGCCCGAAGAAATATATGAAGCGGAATTTGAATGTTCGTTCGATAGCGCAGCTATCGGCTCTATATACGCTAAAGGTTTACAATTAGCGGAAGAAGAAAACCGTATAACCAAAGTGCCGTACGAAACCGGATTAAAAGTAAATACATTCTGGGATCTTGGGATGGCAGATAAGACGAGTATTTGGCTGGTGCAAACAAAAGGAAGCGCTTTTCATATAATAGATTATATTGAAGATAGCGGTGAATCTTTAGAATACTACGCGCAATTATTAGATCAAAAAAAATATATTTACGATACCCATTATTTACCTCACGACGCGAATGTGCGCGAAATAGGGACGGGGGTATCAAGATTAGAAACAGCGCAAAGTTTAGGATTGCGAACGTCAATCGTACCCAAACTATCTATTGAAGATGGAATAAACGCAGTACGTATGATTCTATCTCGTTGTTGGTGGGATTACGAAAATTGTAAGGACGGTTTAGACGCCTTACGGCAATATCGATGGTCTACAAACGATAAAGGGGAAATAAAAAACAAACCCGTTCACGATTGGACGTCCCACGCTTCTGATTCATTTCGATATTTCGCTGTAGGGAATCAACAAACAACACAATGGACAACCAAATTAGAATACAAGAATATAGGAATAGTTTAACGAATGGCAAAATTAACAAAAACGAAGCTACTATCTTTAGTATCGCAAGAAATTCAAAATAGTTTAGGGTTTTATGCGTCAGAATTATCTTCACAACGCCAAAACGCGCTTAAATATTATTTAGGAGAGCCGTTAGGTAACGAAGTCGAAGGTCGTTCAAGTGTTGTTAGCCAAGATTTACTAGAAGTTATTGAAGCAATCCTCCCGAGCTTAATGCGTATGTTCACGCAAGGTGACAAAATAGTAAATTTTGATCCAACGAACCCCGAAGATGTAGAATACGCTGCACAAGTTTCGGATTATTGTAATTACGTTTTCCAAAAAGATAATGAAGGATTTAAAATTCTTCATACAATGTTTAAAGACGCGTTATTGTCTAAAAACGGTTTTGTTAAAACGTATTATAAGAAATCAAAAGAACAAAAAAAGGAATACTATAAAAATTTAACCGAAGAAGAACTTCAAGCGTTAGAATTAGATAACGAAGTTGAAATTATTAAAGTTGAAGAAAGCGAATACGAAAACAATTCCGGCGGTGTCGATATTTCGTATGACGTAGACGTTAAAAGGGTTAAAGATATTGGACGCGTATGTATTGAAAACGTCGCTCCGGAAGAAATGCTTGTTAGCAAACGAGCGAAATCAATAGACGATTGTGATTTTATCGCGCAACGTGTTTTTAAAACCGTATCTGAATTAATAGATATGGGATATGATAAAAAATTGGTAGAAGAACTTCCTTCTTCGGAAGAAGCTATTTTCAATACCGAAGCTACGACTAGAAGAAGTTACGACGACGAAACTACGGAATTAGAAGCTAGTACAATAGATCCTTCGTTAAGGGTGGTTTCTATAACCGAAGTTTATATGAAATGTGATTACGATAACGACGGTATCGCGGAACTACGAAAAATTACAGTAGGCGGAAGTGGTTATAACAATTACGTTTTATTAGAAAACGAGGAAATACCTATTATACCTTTTGCGGTAGCGGTAGCAATACCAATGCCCCATAGATTTTTTGGTTTAAGCTTTTACGATTTAATCGCAGATTTACAATTAACAAAAACTGCAGTACTTCGTAACACGCTCGATAATATGTATTTTCTTAACAACGGACGTACGGTTGTTGTAGACGGACAAGCAAATCTTGATGACTTGCTCACAAGCAGAGCAGGTGGAATCGTTAGGGTTAAATCACCTAACGCCGTAACGCCTTTACAAACACCAAACTTTTTAGGCGACGGTTTAATGATGTTGCAAAAAATTGATGATTTGAAAGAGCAACGTAGCGGTGTCGGTAAACAATTAACGGGTATGAATCCCGATACGATTAATAAATCGCATACATCAGCGCAAAGCGTTAATCAAATGATGAACGCTAGTACACAACGAATTGAATTAATAGCGCGTAATTTTGCCGAAGGCGTTAAGGATATATTTAAAAATATTTTCAAATGTCTTTGTGAATACCAAGATAAAGAGCGTATCATTCGTTTACGAGGGGATTTTGTAAGTATGAATCCTCGCGAATGGGCAAATCGTTACGACGTTACTGTTCAAGTTGGTTTAGGAACGGGAAACCAAGACCAACGATTAGAAGTTTTACAACAAGTTTTAGGTGTTCAAGAAAAATTAATTGCACAAGGCGGACTAGGTTTAGTAACCCCTCAAAATGTTTACAATACGTTAGAAAAATATTTAGAGAACGCTGGATATAAAAACGCTACTGAGTTTTTTATGAATCCGGCAACTACTCCACCGCAACCGCCTAAACCTCCCGAAGTTGATCCTGCGGTTCAAGTCGCACAACAAGATATACAAATGAGAAACGCGAAGAACCAAGCGGATATACAACTTAAACAACAAAAACAACAACAGGATAATGTTATAAAAATGCAAAAACTAAATTTAGACGAACAGAAATTAGCTTCGCAAATTATCAAGGATCAAAAAGTAGATAGTTTGGAAAAAGAAAAATTAGCGTCTAAAATTATTGAACAAGGATTAAATTAATGAATCCTTTTTTGCAAAGCACAGGTGCACAAAACATTATTGATGCGTATATTAATGCCGGAGGATTTAATCAAACAATGGCAAACGACGATATACGAAATCCAATTTTTGATATTAGAACAGAACAAGAAAAAGCGGGCACGTTAAAATCAACTGATTTATACCCAAATCCGCAATTAGATTTTTCTGCCGAAGATGAAATTGTTGATCCTTGTCAAGAAGGTTATATGTTAGTTGATGGTATTTGTCAGCCAATAGAAACTTTTGGAAAATCTATGTATGATGAAAAACAAGACCGAGAAGATAGGGTAGAAGAAAGACCATATTATTCTTCTGAAGAAATGTCAGAAATGTCAGATTTTGATTTAATAAATTATTTAAAAGACGGCTGGATAAAAAATCATCCTTTAGGTTATTTACAAAGTAAAGGTGATGAATTTACAGTTGGCGGTACTATAATGCACCCTTTATTAAATTTAGCTTTTGGAAAATTAAATGAAACCAGAAGAAATTTTATTATAGACGAACTAACTAAAAGGGGTTTTTATTCCGGTAAAAATGAAGATGATAAATCTACTTTTAATATTAACCCGTTACTTTTCCAAGAAAACGTAGATGATGCTGTTAAAAACATTATTACAGTTCAAGATCAACCAACAACTATTACAGGTCAAGAAAAAGGACAAGGAACTAAACCTTCTGATGATAGTAGTTATTTATTAAAAACTAATAGAGAAGGTAAACGAGAAAGAGATGAAAAAGCGTATCAACAAGCTTTACAACAAAACATAATAAATACAGTTAAATCTCCAACAAGTAAATATAATAAAAAACTCGGTGGCTTTTATGGTGGAAGATAATGGATTTAGAAAAAGAAAAACAACGAGGATTACGAGCAAAACAAATATTAGAAGATGAAATATTTGTTGAAACTATAAATACAATAAAAACGAATTTATATCAGGAGTGGATAAACACACCGATACGAGATTCCGAAGGACGTGAAAAAATATTTTTAATGACAAGAATGTTTGATAGTCTTTTGGTGCAACTGAAGTCTGTTTTAGAGACTGGAAAATTGGCGACAAAACAGACAGATAAACAATAAGGAGTTATAATGGCAGAGCAATCTGAACAAGATTCTGCTGTTTCAAAACCAACCTACAAAACTGATGAAACAGCACAGGCTTTCGCGACGCTTTTAGAAAAAGAGACTGCGAGCAACGAAGAGCCAAAAACGGAATTATCAGATAAAGAGGAAAGCAATCTTCAAGAAGATCAAGCGGAACTCTCAGATGACGATATTACGGCAGACGACATAGTTGAAAACGAGGAAGCCCGATTAGAAAGTCAAGAGGAACTTTACGATGTTACTATTAACGGTAATAATCAAAAAGTTACCCTCGATGAACTTCTTAAAGGTTACTCCAGAGAATCAGACTATACCAAAAAAACTCAAGATTTAGGCAATCAACGTCGTGAATTAGATACACAACAAGAAAGTTTAAAAACTGAGCAAGATGCAGTCAAGCGAGCGCGAGACGATTACGCTGAAAAATTAAAAGTATTAAACGAAAGTTTAAACGCAGATCAAAATATAGATTGGGTTAAGTTAGCTCAAGATGATCCCCAAACCTATGCCGTTCAAAAAGCGGAATACGATAGGCAACAGGAATTAAAAACTTTAGCTCAACAAGAACAACAACGGATTCAACAAGAGCAACGCACGGAGCAAGAAAAAATATATAAAAATTATATTGCTAAAGAGCGTGAACTTTTGAAAGAGAAGTTGCCAATTTATAAAGACGAAGCTAAAGGAAAGCAATTTAATAACAATCTTGTTAATTTCGCTAAAGAAATTGGATATACCGATCAGGAAATATCTATGTTAGTCGACCATAGGTCAGTTATAATGTTAGCAGATGCTTATCGTTATAACCAACTAAAGAAAACTAAATTAGCAAACAAGAAAGTTAATAAAGCGCCGAAAGTAGTTAGTTCTAATGCGACGAACGTTCGGGAAGATTCTGATAATACAAAGCGTATGAAAGATAGCGTAAGCAAACTGAAAAAAACGGGGCATGTTCGGGACGCACAAAAGGTGCTGAAAGAAATGCTTTTTAACAAATAGGAGTTAAAAATGGGTGTACCTACAAATACTGTAGAAACATACGACCGTATTGGTATAAGAGAGGATCTTGCTGACGTGATATATAACATCGCACCAACTGAGACACCTTTCATTTCCAATGCAGCAACCGGTTCAGCTTCTCAAACACTTCACGAGTGGCAAACCGATGGACTAGCTGCTGTAGCTGCGAATGCACAAAAAGAGGGTGACGACCACGCTCTAGAAAGTCGCGCAGCAACAGTAAGATTAGGAAACTACACACAAATCTCAACTAAAGTTGTTGGGGTATCTGGCACAGACCAAACTGTAAAAAATGCAGGGCGCGGTGACGAACTGGCATATCAGTTAGCGAAAGCTGGAAAAGAAATAAAACGAGATATAGAGCACGCAAACATAGGAGTTGAAAATGCAAAAGCAGCCGGAGCTTCCGGTACTGCACGTGAATCAGCTTCAGTTGGCACGTGGTACGGAGGAAATATAGCTGGAACTTCAAGTGCAGCAGGAAACTTCGCTACTAACGGCTCTCCAAGTGCCAGCCCCGCAGGTACGGGAGCTACCGCTATTGCGGGTGGTACAAATCGTACATATACTGAAACTTTATTAAAAGCTGGTTTGAAAAAATGTTACGAATTGGGTGGAAATCCAGACGTAGTATTAATGACCGCTTCTCATAAGCAACTAGCAAGTGCTTTTAACGGTGTAGCAACGCTTTATAAAAACGTTGATGACAAAACTGTTATTGGTGCTGTTGATGTGTATGTATCAGATTTTGGCGAAGTAAATTTCGTTCCAGATAGATACCAACAAGCGAATAGAGTTGATATTTTAGAAATGGATAAATGGGAAGTTTCCTATTTAAGACCATTCCAAACTAAAGAATTAGCTTCTTCGGGTGATAATGACAAAAGATTACTTGTAACAGAGTGGACTTTAACTGCAAGATCGCCTAACGCTAACTACGGCATATTTAACTTAACTGCATAATTATTTGTAGTTTTAAGGATTAGGAGGGGAAAAAAATCCCCTCCTTTTTAATTTAATACGAGGACAAAATGACAGATAAACCATTCAAAGATAAGACTAAACCTTACAAAAGAAAAAAAACTGTTTCGCCAAAAGGAAGTGGCATTACAGAAAAAATGATAGCAAAAGCTACTAAATCTAAATAATGACAAAAAAATTATGGATTGACGACGCTAATAGTAAAAGCGTTGTTAAATCTAGAATGCATATTGATGAAAGCGAAAACAAATATCATTTTGAAGATGTACAAGACGTTAAATCAATATTAGAATTAAATAAAAAAGAAGCTAGTTTAGGAAACCAACAATTACGTTGGAAAGGTGAATTAGGAAAACACGCCGGAATGACTAAAGTTGCTTCTATTCCATTAATTGTTGTTCAACAACTTGCTAAGCAAGGAATTATGACAGTTGGTGGTGGAATAAAAGATAGAAAAAGATTTAAACAATGGTTAAACGATCCTGATAACAAGGCGTTTAAGGTTTATCAAGGAAATGTATAATGGCTTTAGACACTTACGCGAATTTAAAAACAGAAATAGGAAACTATCTAAACAGAACGGACTTAACGGAATATTTAGATACGTTTATTGATTTAGCTGAAAGCAGACACGCTCGAGATTTGCGCATAAGAGAAATGGAAGCGGTAGATACGTCTATTACAACTGTTTCGGGAACACAAGCTTACGATTTACCAACGGGATATTTAGAAACCCGTTTTGTAAATTATCAAAGCGATCCTTATACGTTTTTAAATTATATGGCTCCTGCCGATTTCTTTCGCGTTTATAACGCTGCAGAAGATTCGGGAACGCCAACGTATTATACAATAATTGGAAAAAAAATTTATTTAGGAGCAAAACCAGACGCTGCTCAAACTTTAGAAATAGGTTATTTTAAAAGATTAACCGGATTATCGGATTCAAACACAAGTAACGATATTTTAACGTATTTTCCCGATCTGTATTTATACGGAGCATTAGCGGAAAGTTCTCCATTCTTAATGCAAGATGAAAGACTTCCGGTATGGGCGGGATTATACAAAGAAGGAGTTAATACAGCTAACGAATCTGCGCAACGAGGAAGGCAATCTTCCGCGCCGTTGCAAATGTCAGCTTTAAGGGTAGTGTAAATGATTGAGTTTGGACAGCTTCAAGCCGATTTACCTACTTATCAAAATACCGGCGCTATTAAAGTAGATAACGTTATACCTTTAACAAAAGGGTATAAATCGTTTCCTTCTTTTGTAGCTTTAAGCGGTACGGGTCTGGGAACGACTCCGGTGGGGTTATTTACGTCATTTTCGGCGGGGGGAGTTACAAACTACGCTGGAGATACAACTAAACTATATCAAATGGATAGTTCACTTGTATTTCAAGATAAAAGTAAAGCCGGTAATTATAGTAATAGTACAACCGAAGGAAGCCGAGATTTCTGGGCGTTTACACAATTTGGTTCTAATATTATAGCAACTAACGGGGCTGATTATATACAAAAGTTTGAAGAAGGAGTTGATAGTCTTTTTTCAGATTTAGTTTCAGATGTTAAAGCAAAATATTTAGCTGTTATAAGAGATTTTGTTGTTGCAGGTTATACAACAGAATATGATACAGCAAAGACTTTTGATTCTAATACTATTTCAAGTAATCAAATAACGATTACAAGTCACGGATGGGCGACTGGAGATACAGTTGTTTACGATAGAAATGGTAATACTGCTTTAACCAACTTAACTGATGGTAGCACTTATTATGTTATTTATGTTGCAGCTAATACTATTAAATTAGCGACGAC
>CEUS01284587.1_pt1 | contig 20940 bp, 23 predicted proteins | sample 427031 | NCBI WGS metagenome assembly CEUS01 (sample SAMEA2622837, study PRJEB7988) | marine metagenome | biome: marine biome (ENVO:00000447); feature: marine epipelagic mixed layer (ENVO:xxxxxxxxx); material: "saline water (ENVO:00002010), including plankton (ENVO:xxxxxxxx)" | depth 140 m | reverse complement strand
TCCTTTATCAATAAGATCATTTGTTTCACTTAACCATCCATTATCAATCATTTTTCCTACACGATTATCAATAATACTATAGAGTGATTCCCGATCATCTGATGTGATACCGATGATTGTAGGTTCGTACGGGGTTGGTTCTCTCTTTTTTAATTCACTCATTGGGATACCAGTAGAGTGATAGATTTCTAAAGCTCGTATGACACGTCTGATATTATTTCGATCAATTGTGCTTGCAGTGATCGGATCAATTTTATCTAAGTCTGATAAAAGTTTTAAAGGTCCTTCTCTATTTACTAAAGCTTCTAATTTCTCCCGAAAAATAATATCCGGAGGAATATTAGGTACAATCCATCCATCTAATAATGCCCATATGTATTGCCCAGTTCCTCCAACCAAAAGAGGAATATTTTTTCGATCAATAATTTCATATATATATGTTTTAGTTGTTTTTAAAAAATCTGACAGGTTATATGTTTGATCAGGTTCTAAAATCTGATAACCATGATGAGGTACTTTCTTTTTATCATCAGAAGTTGGTGATGCAGTACCAATTTCCATACCTTTATACACTTGTCGACTATCTCCATTTATCAATTCGATATTACGATAATTGGATAATTTTAGAGATAAATCTGACTTGCCAATTCCAGTTGGGCCTACTAAAACAATTAGAGGAATTGAATTTTCAACAGTATGTGATTGATTTTGCATGTTTCAATGAATTACTGACTCGGCTTTTGTAACAATTAAAGAAAATTCTTCTGATTTCAGACTTGCTCCGCCAACTAATGCTCCATTTATTCCAGGCATTGATACATACTCTTCAATATTATCTGAATTGACACTACCACCATACAGTAAAGGAACCCTCTCTACTTGTTCATCATTGTAAAGAGACTTGAGAGTGGATTTAATAGTTCCATCCATTATTTCATTAGCTAATTCAGGAGTTGCAGCGATACCAGTTCCGATTGCCCATACCGGTTCATATGCAATCTGTACATTTTCAATGTTATCAATTTGATTTAATCCTACAGTTAATTGTTCATGGATAATTTTTTCTGCTAATCCTTCTTCTCGTTCTTTTTGAGATTCTCCTACACAAAGTATTGGAGTCAAATCGTTTACAAGAGCAGCATGTACCTTTTTATTGATAAGTTCATTACTCTCTCCAAAAATTGATCGGCGTTCAGAATGTCCTAAAATCACAAATTTGCAAAAATTTGCAACCATGGAAGGTGATATTTCACCAGTAAATGCACCTTTTTCCTCAAAATACATATTTTGTGCACCAACATAAATATTTGAATCTTTTAGTATTGAATTGATTTCAGGCAGATATACAAATGGAGGGCAAATAATAGTTGTTGCTTTTACTGAAGAGGATAATAGTTTTTTCAAGCTAGTAACTAGATCTATCGCTTCATTTAAATTTGTATTCATTTTCCAATTTGCAGCAATAACTATTTGTTTCAATTTATAGCTCCTGAATAATTTTTAAAATATTTATTCTTTAGATTTCCCTTGTGATGCAACTGCATCCATAGCTTTCTGTATTTCATCCGCATTGCCTAGAAATTTTCGTTCTAAAGGCTTCATGTTTTTGTCAAAAGTGTACTGAATTGGTACACCTGTCGGAATATTCAAGTTAACAATCGTATCTTCAGATATGTCTTCCAAATATTTTATAAGAGCTCTGATGCTATTTCCATGTGCAACTATAAGTACTTTTTTCCCGGTTTGTATAGTTGGAGCAATTTCACTATTCCAATATGGTATAACTCTTTCTACAGTTTCTTTAAGTGATTCAACATCAGGAAGTTGTTCGATAAAATTCTGATATTTTCTATCTTTACTTGGATGTCTTTCATCATCTTTATCGAGAGGGGGAGGTGTAGTGGAATAACTTCTCCTCCATATAAGAATTTGATCTTCTCCATGGATACTTGCCATTTCAGATTTGTTTAATCCTTGTAAATTTCCATAGTGTCGCTCATTTAAGACCCATGAACGATATACAGGAATCCACATGAGATCCATTACGTCTAGAATTGTCCATAATGTTCTTATAGCTCGTTTTAGGACTGATGTGTAAGCGACATCAAAAGAAAATCCATTATTTGAAATTTCTAATCCTGCATTTTTAGCTTCATTGATTCCTTTATCAGTTAAGTCAACATCAGTCCATCCAGTAAAACGATTTTCAAGATTCCAAATGCTTTCGCCATGCCTAACTAAGATAACTTCGTACATATAAACCCTTTCGATCCAAATTTCAATCTGTATCGAGTAAAGATATTACTCCAGGTAATTCTTTACCTTCTAAAAACTCTAAAGTAGCACCACCTCCAGTGGAAACATGAGTCATTTTATCTTCAAGACCAAGTTCACGTACAGCTTCTCCCGTTGAACCTCCACCAAGGACTGTAGTTGCTTGATCAAGGGTGCTTAATTTATTAGCTAAATTGATTGTTCCAGTTTTAAATTTATCAAATTCAAAAACACCCATTGGTCCATTCCAAACAATAGTTTTACATTTCGTAATTGTATCCTCATAAATTTTGCTTGTTTCTGGACCTATATCCATAATTCGCCATCCAGAAGATATTGAATTACTTGCAACAATTTGAGAATTAGCATCTGAAGTAAACTTATCTGCTACAACGAAATCAGAAGGTAATAATAATTGAACACCTTTATTATTGGATTCATTAATTAAATTTTTTGCAAATTCAACCCAATCATCCTCTATTAATGAATCTCCTATCTCATGCCCGAGGGCCTTAGAAAAAGTTCCTGCCATCCCTCCCCCAATAATAATTACCTCAGCGATATCGAGTAATTTATTTATTACACCGATTTTATCGCTAACTTTTGCTCCTCCTAATATTGCTGCTAGTGGTTTTTCAGGGGAATTAAGAATCATGTTAAGCATATGAAGTTCTTGTTCCATTAAGAATCCGGCAACAGCTGGAAGAAAATTTGCAAGGCCTGCAGTGGAAGAATGTGCTCTATGTGCAGTTGCTAATGCATCATTTACAAATATATCAGCCATGTTTGCTAATGATTTTGTAAATTCTAAATCATTCTTCTCTTCTCCGGGTTCAAAACGAATATTTTCTAATAGTGCAAGACCTCCGGGTTGTAGAGCGGAAATCGTTGCAGCTGCATGTTCACCGGAAGATTCTTGGATATAGATAACGCCAGTCTTAGTAATTAATCCTGCTAATCGTTCCGCAATTGGTGTAAGTCTTAATTCATCTACAATTTTTCCACCTGGTCTACCTAAATGTGTACAGAGAACAACTCTTGCTTTTTCTTTAAGTAGATAATTGATTGTGGGTAATGTTGCACGTATTCTTGTATCATCGGTAATACGGCCATTTTCCATAGGTACATTATAATCAACTCTCAATAAAACCCGTTTACCATTTACATCAATGTTCCGTATGGTTTTTTTTTGCATTAATACCTCAATTTTGCAAACTATTTGTATTAAACAATACTAAAGAAAAATATTGTATTAATTTTTCTTTATATGGATTAGATATTGATAGGCGTTGAATTGCTTCAACCCCTTGATCAAAAGCTTCTATTATTTTATTTTGGCAATATTCTTTAACATCAAATTCATCCAAAACTAAAAGTAGTTGATTAAAATCAGCAGGTTCAAGTACTCGTTTCATATAAAGTGAGCCAAGTTTTTGTTTTATTGAAGCTGGAGCATTTTGAATTGCATAAACAACAGGAAGTAATTTCTTCTTGCTTAGAATTGAAGAATCAGGGATAGCAGATTCATTATTTCCCCAAAGCATTTCAAATTGACTGTTTAATTCAAATGCTAATCCTAGTTTGCTACCAGCAAATATTGCATTTTCTCTGTCATTCTGGTTATTTCCATTGAGTATAACTCCTAACTCAGCAGCACATGAAAATAATGATCCTGCTCGTTTTTCAATAATGTTTAAGTAATTATCTACAGGTATTGTTAATTGCTCTTGCAGGTGAATTTCTTCATATTGTCCTTCAAATAATTTTAAACAAGCAGCATCAAAGCATGTTATTGAATTTAAAATTAAGTCGTATCCATCATTAAATGATGTATTTGAATTGATAATTAAATTTGACAAATCCATAGATATTGAATCGGTCAAGGAAATTCTTGATAACGCATGAAGTCCATCTCCAACATTGATTGCTTGAGCAGGCCCCCATATCCACCAGACTGTTTCTTTACCATTTCTTTCAGGTGCACCATCTTGAATATCATCATGGACCTGTTTCGATAGATTAAGAATTTCAACAGTTGCTCCATAACGTTGAGCTAATTTATCTCTATTGGAATCTTCGTTTGAAGACATTCCTGCAAACATCGTACAAGTCAATCCTAGAAATTTATTTGAAAATGAGGTTCCAATCATTTCACCATTTTGATCTAGGGTGCCTAATTGATATTCCATCATTTTATAGAGTGGGCCAGATCGACTAGCCAATAAAGTTTGTATTAATTCAGTGAATTCCCTGTCTTTATTTTCTAACCAATTATGATCCAAACTTTCCATTTGAAAAATTTCCTTAATTAAATGTCCATAATTACGGTTTCATTGAATATTTCTTCAATTTGATTAGCTGTGATATATCCATTTCGTAAAATACGAGGTTGTGATCCTGTAATATCTAAGATCGTTGAGGACATTCCTTTTGGTTTATGATTGCTCTTTATTATCATCTCAACTTTATTACCTATCTGATTGACGACTTCATTAACAGTTTTCGTTTCAGACATTCCTGATATATTTGCACTAGTTCCGACTATAGGGTTTCCTAACATAGAAGATAAATATCTTGGGATAGGATGGTCAGGAATTCTTACACCAACTTTCCATCCTCTACTTCCAACTATTGCTGGAACTTTTGGTCCAGATGGGACAATAAGAGTAAGTGGACCTGGCCAAAATGATTCGATTAGTTTTTCTATGGTTGTAGTAATTGATTCTGTAACTAAATTAATTTGATCATAGTTTCCAATAATGAGTGGTAATGGCATTCCCAAAGGCCGTTGTTTAACTTCAAAAATTTCTTGAACAGCAATTTCATTAAATGCATCACAGCCCAATCCATACAATGTATCAGTAGGATATGCAATTAATTTGCCATTCCGTAAATTTTCTACAGCCATATCTAGAGTTTCTTTTTGATTTTCAAGATCACCAAATTGATTTGAATGATTGGAATCAAATTGCAATATTACCCCCTCTTGAAAAAATGAATAACAAAGATATCAGGATATAATTTTCAGTATATCATAGTCTAATTTCAAAGGCTGCCAGTAAATTATTGTTCATTCAAAGAGATAGATATTTAGTATAATAATTAGAATTATAACCACCTAAAATTTCTTGACCATGAGTATGATAAATGCTAACCTCAATTACAAGGTTGGTAATACTTTGAAGGAACAGCCTTCCCCTTCAGATCGACGATTAAATTCAAGCGATGACCTTGAGGTTTCTGCATATCTTGAAATTGCACAGGAAAATCGTGGTCAGTCAACTGTGCGTAATATTAAATCCATAGATTATGACGAAGCAATTGTTATACTTGATTATGGTTCACAATATAGCAGATTGATAGCACGTCGAATCCGAGAATCCAAAGTATATTGTGAAATCCATCCTTTTGATGTTTCTTTGGATAAAATTTCCCATCTCAATATTAAAGGTTTTATTCTTTCAGGTGGTCCAGCTAGTGTTTATGAGCCAAATGCTCCTACACTTCCTTCATTTGTTCTTGGCTATGGTATTCCAGTTCTTGGTATATGTTATGGCATGCAACTTATTGCTCATTCATTAGGTGGAGATGTTGAAGCATCATTACAAAGAGAATATGGTCATTCTGTTTTGCACCAGAACACATCAAACCACCCTTTATTTAATAATTTGCCTCAAAATTTTCCTGTTTGGATGAGTCATGGGGATCATGTATTAAAATTACCTATGGGATTCCAATGTATTGCCTATACTGAAAACTCTCCAGTTGCTGTGATGGGGAATGATAATGGAATGATTGGACTCCAATTTCATCCAGAGGTTGTCCATACTGAATTTGGTAATGAAATTATCAAAAACTTTTTATATTTAATTTGTCAGTGTAATGGTAACTGGACATCGGGTAATTTTGTAAAGGAATCTATACAAAAAATTAAAGATCAAGTTGGTGATGGACGAGTGATTTGTGCTCTTTCTGGTGGTGTTGATTCTGCTGTTGTTGCTGCCTTGATCCATAATGCTATAGGTGAACGATTAACATGTATTTTTATAGATAATGGACTCCTACGGCATGAAGAACCTGAACGTGTTTATAATACCTTCAAAAACGGACTTGGTTTAAATCTTTTACACATAAATGCTGCACAAGAGTTTGTTGAAAAACTAGATGGTGTTGTAGATCCTGAAAGAAAGCGAAAAATTATTGGTGAAACCTTCATCCGAATTTTTGAAGAATCTGCTGAACAAATCAAAAATGTTCATTTCTTAGCTCAAGGAACTTTATATCCAGATGTTATTGAAAGTACCGCTGGTGAAACTGGACCTGCTGCCAAAATTAAAACTCATCATAATGTTGGTGGTTTGCCAGAAAATATGAATCTTTCACTTGTTGAACCCTTACGATATTTATTTAAAGATGAGGTTCGTGAAGTAGGTTCAGAATTAGGATTGCCGGATGAAATGATTCAACGTCAACCATTTCCCGGTCCGGGTCTAGCAATAAGAATTATTGGTGCAATTACTAATGAAAAATTAAATATATTGAGAAATTGTGACTGGATCGTAATGGACGAAATCAAAAGTGCAAATCTATACAACCAATTATGGCAAAGTTTTGTAGTTCTAACTGACACTAAAAGCGTTGGTGTTATGGGAGATAATAGAACTTATGGCTATGCAGTTGCAATTAGGGCCGTTACAAGTGACGATGCAATGACTGCTGATTGGGCAAGACTACCATATGAAATACTTGCAAAAATTTCTAATCGAATAGTGAATGAAGTTCCCGAAGTCAATCGTGTTGTTTATGATATAACCTCAAAACCTCCTGGTACTATTGAGTGGGAATAGTAACAAAGCCAATGACTTCAAAAACAATACATTTGACTGTAAGTCCTTTAACAAAGTCGATACTGATCAATAATGAATGGAAGTTAATATGATCGATGATTACTTAGAAAGACATTACCCGTTTGAAGGTTGTTTTAATTTTAGAGATATAGGTGGCTATCTTAATCAAGATGGCAAGAGAATTAAAAGTGGTCTTTACTTTCGTACTGGAAGAATGGATCGAATGAGTGATCAGGATCTTTTGAAGTTATTGGATCTTAAAATCTCAACTCAAATTGATTTACGAAAGCCTGATGAGGTATTGGAGCAAGGAAAAGGTCCTTTAGAATCTATTGGCGCTAACTACGTAAATATCCCCGTTGTCCCTGAAGGAGGTAGCGAAAAATTAAATCAATTATTGGGTGATGCAGCCATATCAGGTAAAAGATATTTAAGTTACTTAGAATTCGGTCCTTCCTCATGGCTTAAGATATTTGAAATTTTAGCTAACAAAAATAATTTACCATTGGTATTGCACTGTACAGCTGGTAAAGATCGAACTGGAGTCTCAACGGCTTTCTTATTATCCGTTTTAGGTGTAAATCGTGATTTGATAGAAGCAGATTATTTACTAACTAATTTTGATACTGAAAGAATGGCGGACTTCATTGAAAGTACAGTTGGCTATCCTGAGGGTGTTAATAGGGAAAGTATGGTTGCTCAATATGGAGTTCCTGAAGAGGCTTTGAAGGATTTTTTGGATGGCGTGGTATCGAAGTGGGGCAGTGTAGTTGGATTTCTTGAGGAAATCGGGGTTACTCAAGAACAGATGGATACGATCCGAAATAATTTTCTTGAGTAAACTTTATTCTTTTAATGTTATCAGACTTGATATTCATATCTGATTCCTTGGGCTTGACGGATAGGCTATAGTTTAGTTATGCGCTTATGTATTTTTGATTCGTGTGATTTCTGCTCATGAATGTATTAATTATTGGGTCAGGTGCTCGGGAACATGCTATTGCATGGAAGTTATCTTCTAGTCCAAAAGTTAATAAGATTTTTGTAGCCCCTGGCAATGCTGGAACAGATTCATTAGGTACAAACCTTTATATTTCCATTGATGACCTATCTGCACTTGCATATGCTGCTGAGCGTTATAGGATTGATTTAACAATTGTAGGTTCGGAAATCCCATTAGCAGCTGGGATTGTTGACTTTTTTGAAATAAATAATTTACCTATAATTGGACCTACTAAAGAAGCAGCTAGGATAGAAACTTCAAAATCATTTGCTAAATCAATCATGGAATCTGCTGGGGTACCTACTGCGAAATACGAACTTTTTACTGATCCTAATGAAGCGAAAAAATATGTAAACTCTTCAAAAATGCCAATTGTTATCAAGGCTGATGGTCTTGCTGCAGGTAAAGGAGTTACAATTTGTCAGACAAAAAACGATGCTCTTAATGCAATCAACGAAGCGATGGTGCAGGAAAAATTTGGTGATTCTGGATTATCCATACTTATTGAAGAAATGCTTTATGGGAATGAGATAAGTGTATTTTCATTTACTGATGGCACCTATTTGTCTTCACTAATTGCTGCTTCTGACTATAAAAGAGCATTTGATAATAACCTTGGACCTAATACTGGTGGAATGGGTAGCTTTAGTCCTCCAAGGTATTGGAATAACGAACTCGCTGATGAAATCAATCTCAAAATTATGAAACCTGTAGTAAGAGAATTAGGCCAACAAGGCTTTCCTTTTAGAGGAATTTTATATGGTGGAATAATTTTGACTGACAGTGGTCCTAAGGTAATTGAATTTAATTGTCGTTTAGGCGATCCTGAAACTCAGGTGATTATTCCCAGAATGAAAACTGATCTTATGGAGGTTATGATTGCAATTGCCAATCGTACTTTGCGAGATTGCGAGATTGAATGGGATGACGATTCTTGTGTAAGTGTTGTTATTTGTTCGGATGGATACCCAGGAGAATTTAATACTGGAAATGTAGTGTCAGGTTTTGAAAAATTATCCGAAGATACCATTACCTTTCATGCTGGCACTACTACTATTACCAAACCTAACGGTGCTAAATTTGTTGCTACTACAGGGGGAAGAGTCCTAAACTTAGTAGCCAAAGGATCTTCACTAGCAGAAGCTAGTTCAATTGTTTATGAAAATATTGATTCAATTAAATTTGACGGCTCTTTTTATCGTACTGATATAGGCATCTTTAATTAAATATATATAAAGGCAGGAAACAATGAATCATTCAAATCCATTAGTTGCAGTTGTGTGTGGTAGTAAATCAGACGAAGATTATGTTAAGCAAACCATATCTGTTCTAGAAGAACTTGATATTCCATATATATCCGAAGTGGTTTCTGCTCATCGTGATCCGGAACGTTTACATTCTTGGATTCAAGATGCAGAGAATATGGGAGTTAAGGTTTTTATTGCTGGAGCTGGTGGTTCTGCTGCATTACCTGGTGTTGTTTCTTCATGGACTCTGTTACCAGTTATAGGCGTACCTTATCCATCAAGTGATGTGAAAGGTATAGATTCAATATACAGTATTGTTCAAATGCCTCCTGGTGTTCCTGTAGCATGTGTTGCCTTAGGTTCTTGGGGTGCAAGAAATTCTGCTTACTTTGCTGCAAGTATTTTAGGTTTAAATAACCCACAAATTTTAGAAAAGTATAATGCACACAGAGAAAGTTTAAGAAGTCGGTAAGCTAACCGATAGATATTTAAATATTATTAGAAAGCAATATAATGATTGATCGATATTCACGGCCCGAAATGAAATTTATATGGTCCGAAAGTCATAAATACGAATTATGGCTTAATGTTGAAATTGCAGTTTGTGAAGCATGGCATCGTCAAGGTGTAATCCCTTTAAGTGAATGGGAATTATTACGAAATTCTTATTATGACCCACTAAGAATGAACGAAATATTTGAAATTACGCGTCATGACATGACTGCGTTTACTCGATCAATAACTGATCATATGGGAGATGAAGGTAGATGGATCCATTTTGGAATAACATCTAATGATGTTATTGATACTGCTCAAAACCTACAACTTAAAGAGTCAGTTAATATTATAAGAACAGCACTTATTGAATTACGTAATGTAGTTAAGTTAAGAAGTATTGAATACAAAAAAACTATTATGATTGGCAGAACACATGGGATTCATGCTGAACCAATCACTTTCGGATTAAAATTAGCGAATTGGTGGGTTGAACTTGGTCGATGTATCGAACGACTTGACTTAGCAAATAAGCAAATTTCAGTAGGTAAAATATCAGGAGCTGTCGGAACTTATGCAACGTTAAATCCAGATATAGAGAAATTTACATGTGAAACTCTAGGAATTGAACCTGATCCTATTTCGAATCAAATAGTTCAACGAGATAGACATGCTTTTCTTTTGAGTACATTTGCATTGATTGCTGCAAGTCTAGAAAAATTTGCTTTAGAAATACGACATTTACAAAGAACTGAAGTGCGTGAAGCAGAGGAGCCTTTTGGTGAAGGTCAAACCGGTTCATCTGCAATGCCACATAAGAGAAATCCTGAATTAACTGAACGAGTTTGTGGAATTGCAAGGTTAATTCGTGGAAATTCTATTACAGCTATGGAAAATGTGGCTCTTTGGCATGAAAGAGACATAAGTCATTCTTCGGCAGAGAGAATCATTTTACCAGATTCATGTTTAGCTCTTGATTATATAATTGATATTTCCAAATATGTTATTTCAGGTTTGAAAGTTTTTCCTGAAAACATGCTTCGGAATCTTAAATTAACAAAAGGGGTTGTTTTTTCACAGAGAGTTTTATTAGCATTACTGGATGCAGGTATGTCCCGAGAAGATGGTTATGAGATTATTCAGAGAAATGCTCACAAGTCTTGGGATAGTCAAGAAGAATTTCGTGATAATATAGAAAATGATATATCTGTCACTAATGTCTTAACTGCTGACGACTTAGATGAGCTCTTTGATTATAATTATTATTTAAAGTACGTTGAGAGTATATTTGAACGAATAAATATAGAAAGAAATTAAATGATATGGTTGCATTAATACATACGAACCTTCCGAATTCTTTTAGTAAAGGCAAAGTTAGAGATACATATTCGTTGAACGATGAATTATTACTTATGATTGCAACGGATAGAATTTCTGCTTTTGATGTTGTTCTGCCTGACGGTATTCCAGACAAAGGAAAAATACTCACCAGTATGTCTTGTTTCTGGTTTGAACAAACAAATTCCATAATTAAGAACCATTTTGTTTCAAGAATAGATAATGCATCATTAGAAATTTCTAAGTTACTTCCTGAAATCGATTCTGAAATAGCTGAGCGTTCCATTATAATCAAGAAAGCTGAAAGAATTGATATAGAATGTATTGCTAGAGGTTATCTTACTGGTTCAGTTTGGGCTGAATATCGAAAAACTGGAACAATTAATAGCCAACCTTTCCCAGATGGATTGCAAGAAGGATTCAAATTTGATGAACCTTTATTTACTCCTACTACCAAAGCTGATTCTGGACATGATGAACCCCTTACAATTCAAGAACTTTCAGACCAGATTGGAAACGAACTTACTAAGAGATTAAAGGATTCCACTATTAATCTATATAATCATGCTGAAAAAATTGCTGGCCAAAAAGGAATAATTATTGCTGATACAAAATTAGAATTTGGGTTTTTAGATGATGAATTAATACTTATTGATGAAATTTTAACCCCTGATTCTAGTCGTTTCTGGGACAAAAACGGATATGAAATTGGTACTAGCCCTCCAAATTTTGATAAGCAATTTGTACGTGACTGGCTTGTGAACATAGGGTGGGATAAAAATCCTCCGGCTCCTAATTTACCCCCTGAAATTATTGATAACACTCGACACAGATACTTACAGGCTCATTATCTATTGACTGGAAAAGAATTGCTTTAGGAGTTTTTTTTGGCTGATAAAATTTCTCAAACTGAGAAAAGAAAAATTAGAAAAATTCGTAGCGATCGAAAATCAAGATTCCGTCGGTGGCTAGCATTATTCGGACTTGGTTCATTAAGTTTAATTATTATAGGTGGATTGATAGTGCCTAGTTTACCATTTTTGGATCGATCTTCTGATAGAAAAATTACTGGTCCTGGTGAAAATTTTGATATACAAGGAACTGAACATTTTGTATTAGGCGAATTTGCTGAAGTTGGATACTATAATTCTAATCCTCCAACCTCTGGAAAACATGCTCCCAAATGGGTTGAGTGTGGAATTTATGATTCTCCAATTCAAGATGAAATACATGTTCAAAATCTTGAAAATGGATATGTAATAATCAACTATGATTCTGGGGATTCAGATATTCAATCTGAACTTGAGGAGTCAGTAATTGATCTACCTGGTTGGCCAAATCAATATATTCTTGCTCCTAGAGATGACATGGAATCTAAAATTACTTTAACTGCATGGGGTGTTCTACTTAATTTACCTGAAATTAATTTAGCACTTATGGAAGAGTTTTCTTATTGGTATCGTGGTCTAGGCCCGGATAACGATGCTCCAATTTGCGATGCTGGAGGTGATCCATGGCCATAGAAATCTATAATGCCAATATTAATATCTTTTTAAAGCCAACTGTTAACGATCCTCAAGGTATTACTGTTAAATCTGCTTTACAATCGTTAGGATTTTTTTTAGAAAATGTACGTGTAGGAAAATTTATAGAGATCTCATTAGAAGCAAACTCTCGAGAACATGCTTATGAAATTGCTATTGATATGTGTGAAAAGTTACTTGCAAATACAATCATTGAAAAATACACAGTCAATATAGATGAGTAGTTTCTAGTTCAGCAATATAAGTTATATCAATCACGAAAATAGGTAGTTCCATCAATTAGTGTTATGTCTTTACCAATATATTCAAGACGGTTCTTTAAAGCAGAATTTATTATGGAGTTAACTTGAGAAATACTTCCAGTTTTAAGTATTTCACGAGCTGATTCAGGAATAACATTCCAATTTAAAGCTTCTAAATCTTCAATTGGAATACCACGATTAAGTAATTCATTTTTTAATTCTTCATTGTTAACCTTATGGAATAAACTACCACAAAGCGGGCATTCTAATATTGAAGTGGATTTGCTTTCATCAGTAGCTGGAATAGTAACGATGATTCGACAAGGCTTATCACTTTTAACCGAACGTTTAACAAGATTTGGGAGCCTGCAGTAAACATTTCTACATGGTAAACTCGTTTGTTCAGTCATGTAAGCTCCAAATTCATTCTCAATAAATAAGTATTATAATACTTATCGATTATAATACTTATTTGAGCTTGGATATAGTCTAAGGTTTAATATACAAACGATATTTATCTTTTGTATTCGTCTAGATAGGAAATACTCTTGACACAATTTGATATTAGACTTATCGTAGAAAGGTTGTTAGCAATCTTAATGCGTGAGTGCTAAAGATGCTGATATATCTGAAACAAATTATGAAGGAGGGGAAATGGGTCGAACATTTATTCCAATGAACGATCGAATTCTGGTTAAACCAGTTGAAAGAAAAGAAGTTTCTTCTGGAGGAATCTACTTACCTGATACAGCAACTGAAAAACCTCAGGAGGGTGAAGTTATTGCTGTTGGTGAAGGAAGATTAACAGATGAAGGCAAACGTATTGCATTAGATATTAAGGTTGGTGATATAGTACTGTATTCCAAATACGGTGGCACAGAACTTAAGGAAGATGGTGATGATCTTCTTATTCTTAACGAACGCGACGTTTTAGCAAAAATTTCTTAATAAATTTTTATACACTTTTGATATATTTTATGAATGTAAGGAGTAGAAATGCCTAAGCAAATTGTCTTCTCTGAAGACGCTAGGAAACGACTAAAGACGGGTCTTGACTTACTGGCTGATACAGTAAAAGTCACATTAGGACCAAGAGGTCGAAATGTAGTATTGGATAAAAAATTTGGTCCACCTCAAGTTTGTAGTGACGGCGTTACAATTGCCAAAGAAATTGAACTTGATGACGCTTTTGAAAATATGGGTGCCCAATTAATAAAAGAAGCTGCTAGCAAAACCAATGATGTTGCTGGCGATGGAACCACCACTTCTGTAGTCTTAGCTCAAGCAATAATTAATGAAGGTTTTAAAAATATTGCTGCTGGTGCTGATCCTATGGCTTTAAAAAGAGGTATTGAATTAGCTGTTGATACTGTTAAACACGAACTACGAGGAATGGCTAATCCTGTTGAAGGTAGAGATCAAATTAATCAAGTAGCTACATTGTCTGCTCATGATGCTCATATCGGTCAATTAATTGGTGAAGTCATGGAAAAAGTTGGCAAGGATGGAGTTATTACTGTTGAAGAATCTCGAGGCCTTGAGTTTGAAATTGATTATGTAGAAGGAATGCAAATTGATAGAGGTTATATTAGCCCTTATTTTGTAACCAACTCGGATCGAATGGAGTCTGTATTAGATGATCCTCACGTATTGATAACTGATAGAAAAATAACTGCTGTTAGCGAATTACTACCTTCCTTAGAAAGAATTTTGCAAGTAACTAAAAATCTAGTAATTGTTGCAGAAGAGGTTGAAGGTGAAGCACTCGCAACTTTAGTTGTAAATAAACTTCGAGGCACTTTAAACATTCTAGCGGTAAAAGCTCCTGGATTTGGTGATCGACGAAAGCAAATGCTGGAAGATATGGCAATCCTCACAGGAGGAATTGTAATTAGTGAGGAAGCTGGTCGAAAACTCGACAGTATTACAATCGAAGACCTTGGTCGATGCAGACGAGTTTCTGCTACCAAGGATGACACTACATTTGTTGAAGGGAATGGTTCAGAAGAAGATATTAAGGCCCGCATAGAACAACTGAGACTCCAAATCGAAGATTCTACTTCTGAGTATGACCGTGAAAAACTTCAAGAAAGAGCTGCTAAACTTGCTGGTGGTGTTGCAATTATCAAAGTTGGTGGTGCAACTGAAGTTGAATTAAAAGAGAAGAAGAATAGAGTTGAAGACGCTTTATCTGCTACCCGAGCTGCTGTTGAAGAAGGCATTGTAGCTGGTGGAGGGGTTTCACTAATTAAAACTCAAAAAGCTCTTAACACATTGATGGACGATCAGGAATCTGATGATGAGAAAACTGGAATTAGAATTATTGTTAAATCAATTGATGAACCTGTAAAATTAGTTGTAGAGAATGCTGGTGAAGAAGGTGCTGTTGTACTTGATGCTATACGAAACTCTACAGAAAAAGACTTCGGTTTTGATGCAGATTTATTAAAATATGGAAACATGTTTGATTTAGGAATTATTGATCCTGTAAAGGTTACTCGATCAGCATTAGAAAATGCAGCTAGTGTGGCAGCAATGGTCTTAACTACTGAATCCATGATCACTGATTTACCTGAAAAGAATGCTCCAATGGCTCCACAAATGCCGCACATGGATTATTAATCCATTACATATGATAATCGATACAAAAGAGGCAGGATAAAATCTATTCTGCCTCTTTTGTATTTAGTTGATTTATTAACTAATATATTTGAATAACTGGATGGCTATATGAAAGAATTTGTATTAACTAATGATGCAATAAAAATGCTTCTTGAACGTCCACCTAATTTATCAACTTTAATTGTAGAAAAAGGTCATGTTCAACGATTCGCTGAATCTATTGGCGACGATAACCCTGTTTATTTTGATATCGAATATGCCAAATCTTTAGGTTACAAAAATATTATTGCACCACCTACATTTCTACGATGTATGGACCCTGCTCCTCCTAATCCTTCAGAATTGATTCAATTAGAAAACATCCTAGATGGTGGTAGCGAATGGGAATACATTATGAATGTCTTTGTAGGAGATACAATTACTTCAAGTACAATTATTAAATCTGTAACCCAACGAAATACAAAAGTTGGCACATCGGTTTTTGTAATCGGACAAACTTCATATTCAAATCAAGATAATGTATTAATTGCAACTCAAAAATTTACTTATATAAAGTATTAAGAGAAAATTATGAATATTAATTTAGATGATATATATATTGGTATGGAATTACCTAAATTATATAAAAATCCTTCAACCCGACAACTTGTTCAATACGCTGGGGCATCATTTGATTATTATGAAATCCATTATGATAAAGATGTAGCGCAAAAAAATAATTTACCAGGAGTCATTGTTCATGGTGCTCTTAAAGCAGCATTTTTTGGAGAACTTATCACTAAATGGATGGAACCAAAAGGAAAATTATTAAAATTATCTATCCAATATAAAGGTATGGATATTCCAGGGGATGAATTAATTATAACCGGAAAGGTAAATAAAATTGAATCCTTACCTAATTCGATGATTGTGTATTGTTCCCTTTGGGTGGAAAACAGTAGTATGGAAAGAACTACTACTGGAAGCGGAGTAATAGAATTACCTATCTAAATTCATTTGAATCTGACCATTGTTCCCTGTTAATTTCCATATAAATAAAATCGAGCCCAGATCGTCTAACTTGTTTGGTTGGAGCGAAGCCACTTTTCTGAAATGAGATCTGAGCTCTATAATTCCATGTAAGAGTATGTAAGTAGACTAAATCTAATGGTGTATCATTAAATATGTGTTTCAGCAAAGTGTTTACAGCATCGGTTCCATAACCTGAATTCCAATAATCCCGATCCCCAATTAAAATTCCTAGTTCAGTTTTGCCAAAAGAATAGTTGATGTCATAGTACATGCAATTTCCTATGTGCATGTTATCTTTTGTATCAATAGCAAATCTCCGAGACCATGGGGTTCTATACTGAATTTCTTCTTGGTAATTACTTAGATATTCTTGAAATCCAATTCTTATTGGCACAGTAGCATCAAGAGTTGCTAATTCTTCATCCGCTCTCCATTGGTAATCATTTGCTGCATCAGTAAAACGTTTTGGCCTTAAATCTATTATCGAGCCATTATATATTTGTTCTTGCATTAGGAGGTAACCTTTTTATATGCTTTTTTAAGAATTTGAATTTCATTTGGATATGTCATAATTTGCAATGCTAATGAAAATTCAACCCAGTGGACTTCGTCAAATTCATGATCATGATCATTCAAATTACCGCCAATAGCTTCCATAAGGAAATAATGAACAGTTTTATTGATAGTTGTATTATCAGTTTCATGATAAAAAGAATAATGAACAGCACCTATAGGATATTTAATAATTACTTTTAATCCTGTTTCTTCATTGACCTCTCTTATTGCAGTCTGAGAAATTGTTTCATCATTTTCCGGTGTTCCTTTTGGAAGGCACCATAAACCATTATCTTTCCTATTACATAAAACTGTTTCTACATCACCATTAATAATTCGAGTAATTACTCCACCAGCGGATATTGCTTTAATATTATATTCAACCATGCTTCGATTCTATTTATGAATCATTGAACTAGTCAAGCATAATAGTTTATATTTTGATTTTATATATGCTTATTAACTAAATATATAATCTCTGTATCTACGGGGTATTTCATGAATGGGATAATTTCTGCTGATATTGGTGGAACCAATATCAGAATAGGTTTATTTAACACAGACGGTATAATTGTAGATAAAAAATCTACATTTACTTTTGCACAAAAGGGTCCTCACCAAGCAATGGATCGTTTGTTGGATTTAGCAATTGAATTATTGAATGGACATCCCAATATTGACGTTAAATCAATTGCCCTATCTTTAGCAGGTCCAGTTGATAAATATTCCAAAAAATTAATATCTCCTCCGAATTTACCTGGATGGAATAATATTTCTCCTGAAATCTTACTAAAAGAAATATTAATTCAATCACATATATCAATATTGAATAATGATTTAGAAATATTTAGTCAAAATGATGTTAATCTGGCTGTTTTTGGTGAATACGAATATGGAATTGGCAAAATTTATAATAATATTATTTTTTTAAGTTGGGGTACTGGAATTGGTGGCGGAATCATTATAGATGGAAAATTAATGATTGGTAAAAACGGATTTGCAGGAGAGATTGGGCATATATTAATTGATCCAAGTGGTCCATTATGTAATTGTGGTCTGTTTGGATGTTTAGAATCTTTTGTATCAGGATCTGCATTAGTAAAACTCGCAATGGATCATATAAATAAAGGGAAACATTCCCTACTTAAAGATATATACACAAATAACAATAATCAATTATCAGGTGAAGATATTGTTCATGCAGATTTTTCAGGTGATATATTGGCAAAAGAACTTCTGGATAATGCTGCATGGAACATGGGTAAAGGGATATCAACTCTGAAACATATATTTGACCCAGATATCTTTATCATAGGTGGAGGGCTATCAGATATATTTCATAGATTATACCCCATAATATCTGAATCTGTTTCTGCAAATTCAATGGAGTTTAATTCTAAAGAAACTTTAATCATACCTAGCCTACTCGGTTCAGATGCAAGCTTATATGGGGCTGCAAGACTAGCAATATTAAATGGTAATTTAATTATATCTCATCACGATTTGGTGTAAATTGAGAAATTTCTATTATTTCAAGTGAAGCAATAATAGCTTGAATCAAAATGTCTCCATCATCAGAATCAGCATTAATTGTATGTTTTAAATTTTGCAGACTTGTTTTTGCTAAATCACCACCAATATTTCCTAATGCAATAATAACTGTCAAAATTACTTCAATTTCATCACTATCCAGAAGTGGAATAAGATAAGGAATAAATTTTTCTTCGCCAATTTCTTGACAAGCCCTGATCGATTCACATTGAATCTCATAGTTTTCACTATCAAGTTCATCTAATAAAATGGGTATCCAATCTAGCTTCCCATTTCTTCCCATAGCAAATATTGCACTTTTTTTTAAATACGTATTGTCTTGATAATACATATTACGTATTAAATCATCTACTTCCGGAATGCTAAATACTGATATAGCTTCAAATGCTTCTTTTTTTGTATCATAAGGTATTGCATCATTACTAATAGTCTGAAGTAGTATGTCCTTTATAATTTTAAAATCATGTGTTGATAATTTATTTTCTTCAGCAAGTGTAGCGAAACGGCCCAAGGCAAAAATTGATGCAATTTTCACTTTATTTGAATGATGATAATGAATTTTATCAATTAATATATTAATTAAATCTCTATGCTCATATTCCCATAAACCTGAAATTGCAATACAACTTATATCTTCATCATCGTCATTTATTGCAATAAGGAAGATCGAATTAAAATCAAAATGTATGGATGAATCATTCATTAATATTAATTCAGATAATAAATTATCTTTTGTTTTATGGGATAATTTTTTCCAAATTCCTGAAACTTCATTTACTTGTTCTGTATCTAAGTGTGATAAATCAGATAGACTTAATGAATGAATTTCTTTAAAACCATTTTTTAATTTCTCAGCAACTTCCCAAAACGACAACATTCCTCCTTTGCGTGTTTATATATTTTTGTAAGATAATAAATATTATAAAAATAATAGAGAAATTTCGTGAAAAATACTAATATTATACTCAACAATACTGCAATGAAATATCTTCATCTACTTGAAGATTTTTTTGGAAAAATAGCCTGGAGTCCCCGTCATGATGCTACTTCTGAATTAATTTTTACTATCCTTACGCAACATACTTCTGATAAAAATGCCGAAAAAGCATATAACTTATTAATTCAATCTATCGATAATTGGCAGGATATTCTTAGTATTTCTATTGATAAATTAAAATTACTTATCAATAGTGCAGGATTATATAATCAAAAAGCCATTCGGATTATTGACACAATTCGTTATATCCATGAATACAATAATAATTTAAATTTATCATTTTTAAAGAAATTTGATTTAAATGAAGCTCGAAAATGGCTTATGGATATTCCTGGAATAGGACCTAAAACAGCCTCAGTAGTTTTAGCATTTTCCTTAGGAATGCCCGCTATTCCTGTAGACACTCATGTTTATAGGGTTTCCAAAAGACTTCGCTTATTGGATGAGAAAGTATCTGCTGATAATGCTCATGTATTACTTGAAAATCAAGTCGTTGAAGATAAACGTTATTCTTTTCATGTTTTATTTATTAAGCATGGAAGAGAGATTTGCAAGGCTAGACGTCCATTATGTTACACATGTCCTTTAGGTGAAGTTTGCCCATCTAAAGAATTTCTATCTTCATAATCTTATTGGATTTGACATGCAAAATTCTCTAATCTAAGCTAATTCATGTACTAACTGTAAAAATATTATTATATACAGCCTTTTACCTCATAATTAGGAGGAATGATATGGTTCACTTAGGTTCAGATGAAATTTTAACTCCGTCTTGCATTTATCAAGCTACGGCTGAATTTATTGCAACAGCTTTATTTGTTTTCATAGGAGCAGGTTCAGTTATTGCAGCTATGGCTGCATCAGGTAATGAAATGACTACTGGTGCTCTTCTATGTATAGCTTTTGCCCATGGCTTAGCCATAATGTTATTGGTTTCTGCTACAGCCAATATATCGGGTGGACACATAAATCCTGCTGTAACAATAGCGGCTGCTTTAACTGGTGAAATAGGAATCTCAAAGGCGGTATTGTTTATTATTGCCCAAGTTGTTGGAGCAATATTTGGTGCCTTCCTTTTAAATATAATTGTTCCAGACACATATGCAGGAAATCTTGGAGCACACGGATTAGGTAATCTTGTTGATGGAACTAATGGCGCTTTGCTAGCTGAAATAATTCTTACTTTTGTATTGGTTTTTGTAATTTTTGCAACC
>CEUS01080212.1_pt1 | contig 20952 bp, 16 predicted proteins | sample 427031 | NCBI WGS metagenome assembly CEUS01 (sample SAMEA2622837, study PRJEB7988) | marine metagenome | biome: marine biome (ENVO:00000447); feature: marine epipelagic mixed layer (ENVO:xxxxxxxxx); material: "saline water (ENVO:00002010), including plankton (ENVO:xxxxxxxx)" | depth 140 m | reverse complement strand
AGTCGGAGGCACTGGCGTAGCAGTCGGAGGCACTGGCGTAGGCTCAGAAACTGCCGTAGCTACTGGTGCTTTAGTAGGCTTAGGAACTGCTGTTGCGGTAGCCTTGGGAACTGCCGTAGCAACTGGAGCTGTAGTAGCAGCCGGTGCTGGAGCAGTATCACCTCCTCCGCAAGCTATCCCTACGGCTGTGATTACTAAGCTCAGAATAATATAATTTACCAGTTTCATTATGTCCTCCAGGATTTATGATTTATATAGTAAACCTACATACAATTTACGTAGACAAATTGCGAAACCAATCCGTAGCAATAACAATACTAACACCCATACAGATACACCTTGTCAAGGCACATATGCTATCTATTATCACATTCAGCAAGAGAATCACATTTTCTTATACACTCAGCCAAAATATTGTGGAATCCATTCGTAATGTATTGATATAATCAAAAGAGTAGAAATTTAATACGCCCGTATTAAGCGTAAGGAAGAATTTGCCTAATGAATGTTACTGAAGCTATAGCTAAAATCCTCAAAGCAGAGGGTGTTGAATGGATATCATGTTTTCCGAGTAGTCCATTAATTGAGGCAGTTGCCAAGGAAGGCATTAGACCTATAGCCTTTCGCCAAGAGCGAGGTGCAGTCATGGCAGCTGATGGCTATAGCCGTATGAATGGCCGGCGAAAGTTTGGGGTCGTGATAGTTCAAGATCAAGCTGGCGCTGAGAATGCAATGGGGGCAATAAGCCAGGCTTTTGCAGACAATGTGCCAATTCTAGTCATGCCGCGTGGTTCAGTATTAGAACGAACTGCAGTCAGACCATATTTCAGAGCAGCTAGCACATACAGGGATATATCTAAACATATTGAAACAATTTCAACACCTAAGATTGTTGGATCAGTTATGCGGAGAGCATTTCACGCCCTCCGCAATGGTAGACCTGGACCTGTAATAGTAGAAATGCCAATAGACGTATGTGCTCAGGAAATCGATGAGAAAGATATAACCACACACTATCCAAAAGTATCTATACAGATTCCTACCGGACAAGATATTAAGGATGCAGTAAAAACACTTTTAGACGCTAATAAACCAATGATCTGGGCTGGAATGGGAATACTTCTTTCAGGAGCGACAAATGAGCTTCGAGAACTTGCAGAGCTGACCGAAATACCTGTATATACTTCCATGCCAGGGAAATCTGCCATAGATGAGCGTCACCCGCTAGCTTTAGGAGCAGGAAGCGGTACAACTACCCCAGCTGCCTATAAATGGCTACAGGAATCTGACGTACTGTTTGCTGTTGGATCAAGTATGACTAGAACAGGTTATGGGCAAGCAGTACCAGACGGGAAAACTATAATACATAACGTCCTAAGTGTAGAAGATATTAATAAGGATTTTGACGTACATATAGCATTGCCAGGAGATGCCAAAGCAACGCTAAGTGCAATGATAGACGAAGTCAGGTCACAAATCGGCCACGCTGGCAGAGCAGGTCAGACTGATACTGCCGCAGAGATATCTAAGATAAAGGACGAATGGATGGAAACATGGATGCCTGTACTAACAGATGATACTGAGCCCATAAACCCCTATAGAGTGATATGGGAAATGAATCAGACGCTTGACTTAGAAAACAGTATTGTAACTCATGATGCTGGAGCACCTCGAGACATGCTTGTTCCATTTTTTCTTGCTACTACTCCGCATAGTTATATAGGTTGGGGGAAATCAACTCATCTTGGATATGGAATACCCTTGATGATAGGTGCAAAAATAGCTATGCCTGACAAATTCTGCTTGAATTTTATGGGAGACGGCGCCTTTGGGATGTCTGGATTAGATATAGAAACGGCTGTAAGATCCGGCAATCCTATAACTACTATAGTCCTAAACAATGGAGGCATGGCAACTTACCCAGATTTTTCACCAATAGCAAGGACAACCTACGATGTGTCCCATATGTATGGGGACTATGCCAAGATTGCCGAAGGTATGGGTGCCGTTGGCATTACAGTAACTAAACCAGCTGAAATTTCTAATGCACTAAAGAAAGCGCAAGAATTAAATGCCAATGGTCAAACAGTGCTATTGGATATACATACTAGAGCCGAAGATAAGAGATCACCATCTGGCTTTGATGCAATCACCCAATGGACACGATGGACAAAAGAATAGAATACTACGTCGCAGACTCTAATTTTTAATTAAAGAAATCTAAGTCATAAAGGAGATCTTTGGCAAAGACAATACCACCAAATAGTCCACATATCTCATGGCAAGGAGCTATCTCGTTTGAAAGTAAAGAACGTTCTCTGATTCCTTGGCGTATACCGTACGATAAGATAGATCTGTTCCCACCAGATGCCTTACTTGAACGAGCTGAGAAGCCCGCAGGCGTCAGAATAAGCTTCCGAAGTGATACGACTACGGTATATGGAGAAATAGAACCGTACGCATTACCAGAAGAGCAAGATTCATTTACTCTAGATCTTTACTGTGATGGTGCCTTCCATGAGACATTTCAGATCAAGGGTGAAAATACATTTCAATTCACTAGTCTGCCTCCTGAAGATAAATTGATTGAAATCTGGCTTCCTCAATTTATGAGATTCGGATTACGATCTATATCTATAGATGACAGCAGCTACATTGATCAATACGAAGACCCCCGTCCCAAATGGATAACATATGGAAGCTCAATAACTCACTGCAGGGCAGCTGCAAGCTCCAGCCAAACCTGGCCAGCAATTGTTTCACGAAAGCATGGCCTCAATCTTACATGCCTGGGCTATGGCGGCAATTGCCATTTAGAACCGATGGTCGCTCGAATGATCAGAGATCTGCCAGCCGATTTTATATCTATGAAGGTTGGTATCAACATATATGGATCCTCAAGTTTGAGTATAAGAACTTTCAGGTCTTCTGTAATAGGTTTCATAGAAATACTGAGGGAAAAACATATAGATACCCCCTTAGCCGTAATATCCCCTATATACTCTCCAGATAGAGAAACTGTACTGAATACAGGGGATTTAAGCCTCCAAATCATGCGGAATGAAATTCAGGAAGCTGTGAGCAAGATCCAGTCGTATGGTGATCGCAACATACACTACATAGATGGTTTATCCATATTTGGAGAGCAATATGGACACATGCTACCTGACGGATTGCATCCCAATGCTGAAGGATACAAGGTAATGGCTGAAAACTTCCTTAATGAAGTGGCAATACCAATATTCAAAAAATAGTTTGCAAGATTAGTGAAGGGTGGTAATACTTATGGGATCCAAGGTAGCTTTATCTTTCTCATTATTAGGATTGCTGATTGTGAACAACCTTTACCTATACTGGCAATTCTTTGAATTTGATCTAGATCAATTTCTCAGTAACACGATAGCCATAGCGCTATTTATAGAGGTATTCGGATTAATGACATTGATATCCTTATACTTTAGATCCAATCCCATAGGTAAGTATAAGTGGTACTGGTTACCTATTTTATCTGTTCTTGGGAGCCTCCTATTTGCACTGCCATTATACTATTGGATAAATACCAGGAACGACCACTCTAGCTGATACTAGTATTATCTAGATATACTTCTAGATCAACCAATCTCATTCCTGTAAATCTCGCCGCCTTTCATGACAAATTTAACTCCTGTGCCGTTCTCCAATATCGAGATATCTTCTAGGGGATTGCCATCGACTAATACCATGTCAGCCTCTTTCCCAACACTAACTGTTCCCAATTGTTTATCCATACCAATACATTCAGATGCATGACTTGTGGCAGCGATTAGAGCCTCCAATGGGGTCATACCCGCGTTTACTAAACAGATGATTTCTTGTGCATTATTGCCATGAACCCAACCACCAGCATCGGTGCCGGCAACGACTTTAACACCTGAAGCCAATGCCATTTGGACACTCCTAATATGATGGTCTTTCATATCTGCGGCCCTCTCTCTGCCATGAGGTGTACCAATCTCCCCATGATATACATAAACACTAAATGTAGGGGTGAGAAATATACCCTTATCCGCCATAATAGTTAGAAGTTCTGGATCCTCGTCCAAGTATGCTCCATGTTCAATAGAATCCACACCTGCTTCTATTGCATTTCTCAACCCTGGCCCTCCTAGTGCATGGCACATCACCTTTTTGCCAAGGTGATGCGCTTCGCTAACCAATGCGTCTATTTCATCTCGTCCTATTACCATATCTTTTGGTCCGAGGCCTGGCCTAGAACTAGCCCCGCCCGTTGTGGCTAATTTGATAACATCGGCTCCAGCTTTTACCATTTCTCTAACTTTTGCCCTCATACTGTCAGGTCCATTTGCAACCCCAGATGGTAATGCGGGGTCTCTACCTCCAGGGCGGGTATGACCTGAAGAACTGGTATCTTCACCGACACCACCAGTTGGAGTGATGATGCTAAGAGAGACTTGAAGCCTGGGGCCGAAAATCAATCCTTGGTCTATAGCCTGCCTGAAGCCTGCGTCTAAACCTCCAGCATCGCGGACAGTTGTATAGCCCGAATACAGAGTTTGTCTCAATACAGAAGCTATCCGCATATCTCTAAGGCTCCTATATTCATTCAAGTGCCATCTGCCAGCTATATCATATCCAAAAGAAGCTAAATGATCATGGCAGTCTATTAGCCCTGGAAGTAGGGTGAATCCTTTAGCATTTATAACTTGGGCCTCGTCTGGTATTGATATCCCAGTACCGTCTCCAACGTACTCAATTTTGTTACCATTAACTATGACAACAGATTCTTCTGCCACATTAGTGTTTGTACCATCTATCAATCTAGCACCTGATATAACTTTCATAACACTCTCCAAACTAAAATACTAAGAGCCATGCTAACCAGAAAAACCTTAACTACCACCTGTGACTTCCAAGATTGCACCCGTTACATAACTAGCATCTTCCGATGCCAAGAATAAAACAGCCTTAGCCACTTCTTCAGGAGACCCAGCCCTTCCTAAAGGAATTACCTCGTCTATCCTCTTCTTTGTATTATCATCCAACATATCATAGCGGTCACGCACTCGAGCTCCTAATTCAGTAACTATAAGGCCAGGCATTACCGCATTCACATAAATGCCATCTGGACCTAAATCTTTAGCCAACTGCTTAGTCATTCCTAAAATACCGGCTTTAGCAGCGGCATATGGCAACCTTGCCCCAGAAGTACCTAGTGGCCCAAATGATCCCTCAGAGGTATATGATGAAATATTTACTATCCGGCCAGCATTATTCGGTTTCATATATGGTACAACTGCCTGCGAGCATAGAAACGCCCCATTTAGGTTAAGAGCTATTTGGTCAAGCCATACCTGCTCAGTGACATCTTCAATATCTTTAATGCCGACATTTCCACTCCCACCAGCATTATTAACCAATATATCTATCTTGCCGAATTCAGCTATACATTCTCTTACCATAGATTCAACGTCAGATTTTCTTGTTACGTCTGCAGTAAATGGCACTACTCTCGCCCCACTAATCTTTAATTCTTCACTAAGGGCAATGATCTTGTCCTCCTGCACATCAGTGACTAATAGTTCTGCACCTTCGTATGCAAATGCAAAAGCTATAGATCGACCTATTCCCTGAGCAGCTCCAGTAATAATAGCTACTTTATTCTGTAGTCTCATCTATTAAATCCCTCCAATACCATCATTCTATCATTGCTAGATCATATCAACATTTATAGGTCTCCGCCTAAGTCCTAGTAATATTTTGACTTCTACAACCCATTGATACATGCCGTACTTTGCGTTATGGTTTGCTAGCATACAGGCACAAATATCCCAAGATATCGTTTGACATTGTGTGATGTACGGATGTATTCTCATCTTATATTTTTTATGTTTGGCATTTTGATTCTAAGGCCTTGTTGGCTAGAACTTTTAGACAATGGAGGACCACCTCAATGAAAATTGGCTTTTACAACGACTTCCGACCCTGCATAGTTACAGATGACGGAATAATTGACATTACAAATGAAGTCAAGCATATGGACGAGGGATCTCCCCAATTATTACTTGAAGGCATCATCTCAAGCTTTGAAGAATTGAGACCGAAGCTGGAAGCATTGCAGACGAGTAGTAAAGTTACACCCCTTAAAGATATACGCCTTAGAGCACCAGTCCCCAGGCCAGGAAAAGTATTGTGTGGAAACGGCAACTATATGGAATACGTCCCCATAGACCCTCCACGCCCCCTTGTCTCATTTTTTAAATCCCCTGAGGCTGTGATTGGCCCAGGAGAAACGGTTATATTACCGGAGTTTAGACCAGTGATATTCAATCATGAAGCAGAGTTATGCCTAGTGATAGGTAAAGAAGGTAAGAATCTCTCGATTGAAGAGGCTCTGGATTACGTATTCGGATATACTACAGGCGTAGATGTTTCAGCTCGAGCCCCCACTCAGGGTGAAGGAAATCTACCAGGTAACTACGGTAAGAGTTTCGATACTTTCCTACCTATAGGCCCTGCAATAACTACCGCAGATGAAATATCTAACCCTAACAACCTGCAGGTTAAATACACTGTAAATGGAGAGCTCAGACAAAATTACAATACAAATGATATGGAACATAGCATAGCCTATATGATCGCAGCTTTTTCACATGTAATGACTTTGAAGCCCGGCGATATCATTATGGCGGGAACAAATCACAGTAATTTAGGCCCATTACAAGACGGAGACCACGCCGAAATAGAAATAGAAATAGTGGGTAAAAACACCCATAACGTATATGACCCACTCAAACGAAGTTGGGATCCCCACAGACTGCACCGGCCTGAGACCCTAGTGGCCAGACGTGAGGCCATGAAAGGACAACCCCATCCTGGTTCATGGCCATTCCAACCAGTTGGGGGATCATAGTCATAACTGGCTCGAATTAAACTAACTTCCCTATTTACAGCTATTAATTAGACTGGAGGATAAAATGAAGATAGGTTTCTATAATAATTTCTTACCCTGTATTGTCAAAGAAGGCGGGGTTATAGATATATCTGATATCGTGAGTAATATGAAAGTATCATCACCACAATTCATGCTCGAGAAGATGATCATAGACTTCAATTCCATTCGATCTGATATAGAATCCTCGGAGACTAACGGAAAAGTTATTCCATTTAGCGAGCAAATAAGACTAAGACCTCCTGTTCCAAGACCAGGCAAAGTAATAGCAGGTCAAGTTAACTATAAAGAAGGAGTTACTCTAAATCCCCCACGCCCTCTAAGAACTTTCTTTAAGTCACCAGAGGCTATAATAGGACCAGGAGACACCATTGTTCTACCAAGCCATAGACCTGTAATTTTTAACCATGAAGCGGAGCTGGCATTTGTAGTCGGCAAAACTGCCAAAAACATTATGGAGAGAGACGCACTGAATTATATATTTGGGTATACTACCTCCGTAGATGTGTCAGCCAGGGCCCCAGAGGAAGGTGAAGCTCAGTTACCTGGTACTGCAGATGCCCACTATGGAAAAAGCTTCGACACATTTTTACCTATCGGCCCAGCGATTACAATCGCAGATGACATACATAATCCGAATAGCCTACGTGTACGGTACTCGGTAAATGGGGAGTTGAGACAAGATTACAACACCAACGACATGGAACACAGCGTAGCATATCTGTTGGCCGCCGTATCCCACGTTATGACATTAAAACCTGGTGACCTAGTATTATGCGGTACAAATCACGGTAATCTGGGACCACTACAGGATGGTGATGTAGCAGAGATATCTATAGAAAACATTGGATCCAGCACCAATTTTGTTACAGACCCCCTCAAAAGGAAATGGGACCCTCACAACTTAAGATCCCCTGCCACAAATGCAGCCAACCGTGAAAAGTTGAGATGGGAATGGCACAGTGGAAATTGGCCATTTAATCCATCTTCTTAGTCACTATGGTAAAGTTGCTTTGTTTACGTTTGGTTTAGGTCCATATTAGGCACAAACAATTACTTCACATGAGGAGCATAGTCCATGCCAATGTGGCCTAAATCCTTCAATTTCGCATACTCTTCTTCTGTATATCCAAGTATATTGAGATAAACATAGTCATTGTCTTCACCCATACGCACAGGACCTTTTCTGATGGAAAATGGTGCTTTTGGCATCTTGAATGTTGAACCAGGGTTAGGATATGTTCCAATCTCTGGATGTGTAACTGACTTGAAGAAATCACGGTATTTCAAATGTGGGTCGGCATAAGCATGCACTTCATGCAGTAATGGCCCTGCAATGATTCCTTCTGCCTGAAGTATATGAAATATATCTATCGGATTCTTGTCTTTCGACCACTCCCCTATTATATCGTCAAATTGATCATGATTTGCCTTCAATTTATCCATGCTATTGAACCTGTTATCAGTCTCCAGATCTGACCTATTAATTACTTTGCAAAGTTTATGCCATTTCTCGATATTCTCTATGCTGATTGCTATCCATTCGTCGTCTCCGGCACATTGATAAACACCCTGCACCATATGCCCCATGTGATCCCTATTGCCTGTAGACTTAGCAATACGCCCGTTAATTGTGTAATCCATAAAGATTTCACCTAAGTGAGGGATGAAATTCTCTCCCAAGGATATGTCCACTAACATACCTTTACCAGTTTTCTCTCTCTGATGCAAAGCTACTACCGCTGCATTTGCGATCATCACACCACAGGCTGCATCAGCTGGGACTGTAAGAGGCACACCATCTGTTCCCATATCAGGATATCCCATTACAGCAGCGTGTCCGTAAGCTGCTTCAAAAGAGGTTCCAATCCCCTTGTATGTGCTCCATGGGCCAGTCTGACCAAAACCAGTAACAGATATCATTATTATTCTGGGATTCCACTTACTTAATACATCATATGTAAATCCCAATCTGGCCATAGATCCCACTGCGTTATTCTCAATGAAAAAGTCGCTGGATTCTATAAGTTTCCTAAATGCAGCCCTTCCCTCTTCTGTACGTAACTCTGCTGTCATACCATATTTATGCCGACCATGAGCATTGAAACCAGCATATCTATTCCACGGCCTGTCACCTGGGTCCTGATTTGGATATGGGGACTGGAGGGCTTTTTTCTCAGCTATTGGGTCTGGGTGAGCAAATTGACCTCTTGATGTAGCAGATAGCTGGTTGACTGTCTCTATTCTGATTATTTCGGCACCCATATCACCCAGAAACATGGTTCCATATGGCCCAGCCAAGACAACTGTCATATCAACAACCCTAATGCCCTCAAGAGGGAAAGCGTAACTTGCACTATTTGACTCATCATTTGGCTTAGATGTGTTAGCAGAATGACTATCTACATGGGCCGAAGAAATCTTCTTCGTAGTACTTGAAGTTACAGCACTATTATATTCATCTGAATATCCTAGCAAGTCGCCTATTATCTCTTTATTGTGCTGCCCTAGCAACGGAGCTGGACTACCGATTTTCCACCATCCATTATTATTAAACACAGGTGAACCTGGATATTTAAAGCTTCCGGCTTTTGGGTGCTCTACATCTACGAAATATTCTCTGTATAAAAGCTGCGTGCAATCGTCTACAACTTGATCTACAGAGTTATAATGCGTACATAGTAAGTCACTCTGCTGACATCTCGCTACGACCTCATCTCTGGTGCGCTCCATCAGCCAAGGTATCCATATATTCTTTTCAAACTCATCCTTATACGCAATATCCTGAGCTCCTGTAGCGGTACCATACCTTGGATCTTCAACTAATTCTGGACGATCTATGGAGTTTGCAACTCTTGCGAACCTCTGGCCACCACCAGCAACGGATATGAATCCATCCTTACACGGATATACACCCATAGGATAACCGGCAATATAAGCTCCCATCCTTCTGGTTCTTAATCCGTTGTATTGGTAACTGATTAAGCCTATAGTACGCATATTTATAGAACCCATTTGCGTCTCGAATATAGATACGTCCAGATGTTGACCTCCTATATTCATATATTTCTTTCCGTACCAGGCCAATAGAGATGCCATAGCTGCATTGTTACCGGCCTGATAGAGTACGTGGCTTCCCCCTAGTTTTATTGGATATTTATGATCTAATCCTGTTCTACTCATGCTGCCTCCCATTGCATACATGATTAATTCAGAAGCTTCATAATCTCTGTAAGGACCATCCTGACCAAAGTTAGATATACTAGTCATAACCAACTCTGGGTTTATAGATTTCAAAGATTCATATCCTATCCCAAGCTTACCCGCGACCCCTGGTTTGAAACTCTCTATAACGATATCGGCGTTTGCAACCAATTTTTTGAAAATCTCAATCCCTTTCGAGCTTCCCAAATCTAAAGTTACACTTTTCTTATTGGTATTTAAGTATAAGAAGATTCCACTTTTCTCTATATCTTGGATGTCTTCTGGATATGGACCAAGCAACCTAGAGTAATCTCCATTTCCTGGCTTTTCAACCTTGATAACTTCAGCTCCAAAATCAGCTAACAGCTTAGTAGAGTATGGTCCTGCAATTCCATGTGTGAGGTCTATGATACGCAAATCTGAGAGAGGTTGGCGATTTTCGCTATTCATCATTTAGAAAACTCCCGATTCAGAGTATTAAATGCACAATAACAATAACAACAACAGAGTATCATCTAGAGTTCATCTTGTCCAAATACAAAACTGATAATGTCTCTTATACTGTTTACGTTGTTAGCTATTTATTAGGTACTGAATATCTTCCAATGAATACTTATAGAAGAAACCATGCACAATGTGGCATAATATAAGTCAAACTGAACGCTATATATATAAAGGAATGCAATGAGCACTCAAAACCTTAAAGCACTAACACATACAAGGCTTTCGACATCCAATGGCGACCTAACTTATTACAGCCTACCTAAACTTGAAGAGGCCGGTTTGGTCAACCTATCTAGATTGCCAATAACTATAAGAGTTCTACTTGAAAACGCTCTGAGAAACCAGGATGGATACTTGGTAACAGAAGCGGACATACTATCAGTCTCGAAATGGGATCCACAATCACCACCTACAACTGAATTCCCATTCTTGCCTTCCCGGGTTCTTATGCAAGATTTCACTGGGGTACCCGCAGTTGTAGACCTAGCGGCAATGAGATCTGCCATATCCAGAAAGGGAGGAGATCATACTAAAGTAAACCCCATAGTGCCAGTGGATCTGGTTATAGACCACTCGGTACAGGTAGATTACTTCGGTATACCAACTGCATTCCAACTAAATGTGGAGAGAGAATTTGAGAGAAACCAGGAAAGATATACATTCCTAAGGTGGGCTCAACAGGCTTTCGACAATTTTAGGCTAGTACCACCCGGAACCGGTATAGTACATCAAGTAAATCTAGAATATCTAGCATCGGTTATCGCTACTCGCGAAATTGCAGGAGAGATGGTAGCACTTCCAGACACTCTCGTCGGCACGGACTCTCATACTACTATGGTAAATGGGCTGAGCGTACTAGGATGGGGTGTTGGCGGTATTGAAGCCGAGGCCGTCTTGCTAGGTCAACCTTATTACATGCAACTTCCAGAAGTAATAGGGTTCAAGCTGAGAGGATCATTACGGGAAGGCGTGACAGCTACGGATTTGGTTCTGACAGTAACACAAATGCTTAGGGAGAGAGGCGTAGTAGAAAAGTTTGTAGAATTTTTCGGTGATGGACTAAGTAACTTGCCCCTACCTGACAGAGCGACTATCGCAAACATGGCTCCAGAATACGGAGCAACCTGTGGATTTTTCCCCATAGATCAAGGTACTTTAGATTACCTCATAGGCACTGGAAGAAGCCCAGAGCAAATTGATCTGGTTGAAAAATATGCAAAGGCACAAGGGTTATTCCGAATTGACGGGATACCAGACCCTGTGTATACAGACGTATTAGAACTTGACATGGGTAACGTTGAACCAAGTATGGCGGGCCCTAAAAGACCTCAAGACAAACTTGTACTAGGATCTGTAAGGAACAATTTCCATGAAAACTTCGGAGATGACCTCAGCCAAGACCATTCGAATGGAATCGGCCTGGATAATGGTTCGGTAGTAATAGCTGCAATAACTAGCTGTACAAACACATCAAATCCATCTGTGATGATAGGCGCTGGGCTGGTAGCTAAGAAAGCTGTTGAGAAGGGCATAGATCGCAAGCCTTGGGTCAAGACAAGTATGGCTCCTGGTTCCCAAGTAGTTACAGATTACATGGATGCATCAGGATTAACACCTTATCTCGAAGAGATAGGATTTCATACGGTCGGCTATGGTTGTACTACGTGCATCGGTAACAGTGGACCACTTGATTCCCCTGTATCATCTGCTATAACTGATGATGACTTAACAGTAGCTGCAGTGCTCAGCGGTAATAGAAACTTTGAAGGAAGAGTACATGCAGAAGTAAAAGCCAACTACCTCGCATCACCTATGCTAGTAGTCGCGTATGCTCTAGCTGGAACTGTTGAAATAGATCTTTTAAATGAACCTCTAGCCTATGATGGAGACAATAATCCTGTATACCTGAACGACATCTGGCCAACTCAGAAAGAAATCAGAGATACTGTAGCGTCTTCACTAAACCCAGAAATGTTCAGATCAAGATATGGAAGTGTATCTGAAGGACCTTCCGAGTGGCAGAAACTTTCCGCACCAAGCGGTGAAATATACGACTGGGATCCCGAATCCACTTACATCCAAGAAGTACCATTCTTTAAAGATCTTAGTGAAGAAATAGAGGAGCCCCAAGATATATTGGGGGCTAGAGTTCTAGCAATGTTTGGCGACTCTATTACAACAGATCATATATCTCCTGCTGGAGCTATTCCAAGGTCGAGACCAGCGGGCCAATACCTTGAATATTTGATAGAAAATAATGTGAAAATAGAAAAAGACCTAAGGCCAATAGACTTCAATACGTTTGGTGCTCGGAGAGGCAACCATGAAGTAATGATGAGAGGTACTTTCGGAAACGTAAGATTAAGAAATAAGCTGACACCCGAACACGAAGGTGACTGGACTATATATATGCCAAAGAATGAACTGACGAGTATATTTGAAGCCTCGTCACAATACCAAGAAAATGATATACCTACGCTCATCATAGCTGGTAAAGAGTATGGCTCTGGAAGTTCCAGAGACTGGGCTGCCAAAGGCCCAAATCTTCTTGGAGTAAAGGCCACAATAGTGGAAAGCTATGAAAGAATACATAGAAGTAACCTAATCGGCATGGGGGTATTGCCATTACAATTTAAGCCAGGTGAAAATGCGGAGACACTAGGTATTGATGGAACGGAAACATTTGAAATAACTGGCATAAGTAATGGACTAAAACCAAGACAGGATATCACTATAAAGGTAAGCAACAGTCAAGGCGAGGTACAAGATATTCAGGTTAGATCCAGGCTTGATACGCAAGTTGAGATTGACTACTACCGAAATGGTGGTGTACTTCACACCGTTCTGAGAAGAATGCTCAAGGATGGATAACTAGTTATGACTAACCTTGACAACGAAGATAGCGTTTTGTAACATCAGGCTTGCTAATAATCTACTGATACAAGAGAGGCCTGTCCGAGCTAGGATAGGCCTTCTTTTCTCGAAGAGAAGGGATAAAGGTAGTCTCAATTGTCATACGTAAAAGGCTTGTTCTGCAGAGAATGCGGCAGGGAGTATCCTGCTGAAGCCATAAACGCCTGCGATTTCTGCTTTGGACCTCTCGAGGTCATATACGACTACGACTCTATAAAAAAGATTATATCAAGAGATCGGATCGCTTCCGGCCCTAACAGCATATGGAGATACCATGATCTTCTTCCAGCAGATATCGAAAATGCTGTTGATATTAATGCAGGAATGACTCCACTTATAAGGTCTCACAACTTCGCTAAGTCCCTCGGACTAGAGAATCTATACTTCAAGAACGACAGCGTAAACCCGTCCTTCTCCTTTAAAGATAGAGTAGTGGCTGTTGCTAGTACAAAAGCCCTTGAATTTGGGTTCGATACACTAGCGTGCGCATCTACAGGCAACTTGGCTGGCAGCGTAGCAGCACATGCAGCACGAGCAGGAATGCGTTCATTCGTTTTCATTCCAGCAGATTTGGAACCCGGCAAGATATTAGGATCCGCTGTATATGGCCCAAATATAATGGCTGTAGACGGAAGTTATGATGACGTGAATCGCCTATGTAGTGAAATAGCAGACAACTATCCATGGGCTTTTGTAAATATAAATATGCGACCATACTACGCTGAAGGTAGCAAGACGTTGGGATTCGAAGTAGCAGAACAGCTTGGATGGAAGGCTCCTGATAACTGTATAGTACCAGTCGCATCTGGAGCTCTACTGACAAAAATATGGAAAGGTCTTAATGAACTAGCCTCTCTGGGGCTAATAGATCCGGTCAAGACGAAAATGTTCGCCGCTCAAGCTGAGGGATGCTCCCCTGTTGTAACTGCTTTTGATGCAAATAGTTTTAACGTTAGACCTGTAAAGCCAAACACCATAGCCAAATCTTTAGCTATAGGTAATCCTGCGGATGGCTACTACGCTTTGAGAACAATAGAAGAATCTATCGGAGGGGCCTGGGCAGTTCGAGAAGATGAAGTAGCAGATGGCATAAAGGAATTGGCAGAAAAAGAAGGCATCTTCACCGAACCTGCAGGAGGTGTAGTCATAGGAGCTCTTAAGCACCTTGTTGAAACTGGTCAAATAAAGCCATCAGAAACAACTGTAGCATATATAACCGGAAACGGTTATAAAACACAGGAGGTAGTTCAGGACATAGTGAGGCCAAACTTAATTAAGCCAACCATGTCTTCCTTTGAATCTTCGATGAAATTGTGATTCCGTAGTAAAAATCTTGGTGGAGAGGTACATATACAATGGCAAAACAAAGAATCAAGTTTACATTTCCTCAAGAATTAATAACGACTCCTGTTATATATGAGCTAGGAATAAGGTTCTCAGTAGTAACAAATGTCCGGAGAGCAGATGTAAGAGAGGGAGTGGGTTGGGTAATACTGGAAATAGAAGGTGACGAAAGTCAAATACAAAACGGATTAGACTGGGTAACAGAAATGGGAGTTAGAGTAGACAGCGTTGGCGGAGACATAGTGGAAGGTTAAACCGCCAAAACACATCGCAACCATAAAATGACTAATAAACCATATAACACAGAAGGAGCAGCAGTATGAGCACAGTGGTACGTATACCAACTCCATTGCGGAGGGTCACTAACGGAGACGATAAAGCCTCTGTAGATGGAGATAACCTATCGGAAATCATAAATGACTTAGAAAGTCAGTACCCAGGCATAAAAGAACGTCTCTGCGATGAGAACGAAGAACTTAGACACTTCGTAAACATATACATAAACGGTGAAGATGTTAGGTTCCTGAATGGGCTACAAACCAACGTATCAGAAGGCGACGAAATAAGTATAGTCCCAGCAGTCGCTGGTGGAACATAGGCTTTAATTTAAAACTCTAACTAGATTCTTGTCTCCTCTTGGACCATTTCTGCTTCTGAACTAGCCGAATAGATTCGTCAGTTGGGTGATAATTTCTGGCGAATTCTTCCCGATATAAACCCAGTGTATTACTTTTAATTGCTAGGCGCATATCTTCCATTAGTTTTAGTATAAACCTAAGATTATGTATGCTAGCTAGCCTATAAGCAGAAAGCTCTCTTGCTTTAAATAGGTGGTGCAAATAAGCAACAGAAAATCTCTCGCAAGTATAACAATCACACGATTCTTCTATTGGGCCAGTTGATTTGCTGTACTGTTTATTAAGAATATTTATTCGCCCCTTTAAGGTCATTAATGATCCGTTCCTAGCGACCCTAGTAGGTAAAACGCAATCAAATAAGTCCACTCCCATATATACAGACTCCACCAAATCTTCAGGGGATCCCACCCCCATCAAATATCTAGGTTTGGAATATGGCAATTCTTGCCCCATCAAAGACACCGTCTCATACATGACTGACTTAGGCTCCCCTACGCTCATTCCACCTATAGCATACCCATCAAAGTCCAAGGATTTCAGGAATGCGGCTGACTGTTTCCGCAATGCTATATCCCACCCTCCCTGAACAATGCCAAATATGAGCTGGTCTGGATTATTATGCATTTCCCTACTTCTTAACGCCCAATCGTGAGTTCTCCTCATCGCTTCCATTATTTCAGCATGACCTAAACCATATTCCGAACATTGGTCGAGTACCATTGCTATATCTACACCAAGGGAAGATTGATATTCGAGAACTATCTCAGGTGACAGAAATCTTAAACTGCCATCTATATGAGATCTAAATTGCACGCCGGCATCTGTAACCTTAGTTAATTTGCCTAGGCTAAATGTCTGAAACCCACCACTATCAGTCAATATTGGTCCGTCCCAATCAATGAACTTGTGCAAACCTCCTAAATCCCTAATTAAATCTATGCCTGGTCTCAGCATAAGATGATATGTATTGGAAAGAACGACATGTGCGCCCATAGATCTTAAATCAGTAAAATCTAATGCTTTAACTGAACCTTGAGTTGCCACAGGCATAAAAGCTGGAGTATTAATGGAACCGTGAGCAGTATTCAATACACCTGCTCTTGCATTACCATCTTCGGCCTCGACAAAGAAATTTCCAATCATTGATTATCACCTATCTTCAAAACTATAGCGATTTAATATTAGTGAATATGCTTATATAGAGCAATCATTTTGACAGTTGTTGGCACCAAGCTATATTGCCAAGTCATATCTAACCCGAAAAGTATACCCCTATATTGTAGTCGACTTTTTGTAAAATTCCTTGCGAAAATCGTTGCATCACCAGAGATTTTGTTATATCCTTATCGCCGTCCCTGGTGGTTAGAGCGAGGTGGAACCACCCGTTCCCTTCCCGAACACGGAAGTGAAACGCCTTAGCGCTTACGATACTGCCTTGGCAACGAGGTGGGAAAATAAGCCACTGCCAGGGGCATTAGAGCAATATACAACTGCCGACACACACCATGTTGCACTCCTATATGCGAACCATTGCCCCCATATATAGCGGACTTCAATTCTTCATATAATTGCACCCTATATTACCTTTACACCACAAATATTTAACAAATATAATCTAGTTACTTGAAGGCCGGCCAAAGTACACCGACAAGAAAAGAGGCTTCATTGGATGCCTATACAGACTCCAACCTAGAAGATATGGAACACCTCTTATCCCAGTCACTGCCATTAGTAATGAAGACTGGAGATATCTTGGATGGTCTCGTTGTCCAAATTAACAAAGATGGAATAGTGGTTAGCCTAGGAGGAAAGTTCGAATCGTGTGTTCCCCATATGGAAATGCTCACTTTATCTAAAAAGGACCTTAATTCTATTACGCCAGGTGAAAACATACCTGTAATGATATTAGGAACTGACCCTAGCAGCGGAGAATTATTGCTCTCTATAGATAAGGCCAATAGCCATATAGGCTGGGGTAAACTAGAAGATTTATTCAAATCAGGGAAAAACGTTTCTGCTATAGTTACTGGTTATAATAAAGGTGGCCTAACAGTAATCGCAGAAAATGTTGCTGGATTTATACCAATTTCGCATATACATACTCCACTCAAAGTCAATCCAGAAACCCCAGATGGGCCTCTGTCCGATATTCTCCATACCCGGATAGGAGATACTTTGGAATTGAAAATCCTGGAACTAAATGGCCAAGACAAAAGAGTAGTACTCTCTGAAAAGCTTGTACATGAAGATAGAAAGTCTGTTGCTAAAGATAGATTAATAAAAGAATTAGATGAAGGATCCATAGTGAACGGCACTGTATCAAGCATAACGAATTTCGGTGCCTTTGTAGATATAGGGGGTGCTGACGGACTAATACATATATCCGAAATTTCTTGGCAAAGTGTAGACAATATCGAGGAATTTGTTAAGATTGGGGATGAAATAAGTGCCTATATTATCAACATTGACCAAGAAAATAAACGCATAGCACTAAGCCTAAAGCGAGTTGGGAGTCAACCTTGGGATAATGTAGCGGCCAAATACGAAATAAACCAGACAATTCATGGTACAATAACGAGGCTGACAGAATTCGGAGCATTCGCTAGAATCGATGGCAATATAGAAGGGCTGGTACATATTTCAGAATTAAGTGATAAACTTGTACATCATCCGAAGGAAATAGTTAAAGTAGGAGATACAGTCCCTTTGAGGATCCTTAATATAGAGCCTGAGCGCAAACGCTTAGGGCTTAGCCTAAAGCAGGCGGACCCGATATAGGCATAGATAAAATCCGTCTATAAGATAAATGAGATCGGAGACAATACGATGACTAGTAGATTCGAAAAGTTTTCTGAGAGAGCAAGAAGGGTGCTTTCCTTGGCTCAAGAGGAAGCACAAAAATTCAATCATAACTACATTGGCACCGAGCATATTCTCCTAGGCCTTGCAAGAGAGACGGAAGGCGTGGGAGCTAAGGTGCTTGCAAACCTTGAAGTCGAACTAAGTAAAGTAAGATCAGCCGTTGAATTCATAATAGGTCGAGGTGAGAGCCATACTCCTGGAGAAATAGGTCTTACTCCCCGTGCAAAGAAGGTAATTGAACTAGCTGTAGATGAAGCAAGAAGGCTACGTCATCAATACATAGGCACAGAGCATATCCTGATAGGTTTAATGAGAGAAGGTGAAGGAGTTGCTGCAGGGGTTCTGGAAAGCCTAGCAGTCACACTAGACAAGGTCAGGGCGGAAACGACTAGAGTACTAAGTCAAAACGCAAGCCAATCCCAATCTAGTTCAAGATCAACAGCGCCCAAAACGCCAACATTGGATCAATTAGGAGTAGACCTAACAAGCGCTGCCAGAGCTGGTAAATTAGACCCAGTTGTAGGGCGATCTATGGAAATTCAAAGAGTAGTTCAAATACTGAGCCGCCGAACCAAGAACAACCCGGTTCTTATAGGTGAACCTGGTGTTGGTAAAACCGCTATAGTGGAAGCATTGGCTCAACAAATTATTTCTGGGGACGTACCTGAAAGTTTGCAAGGAAAACGTCTTGTAACGCTAGATATGGGAACCCTCGTTGCTGGAACAAAATACAGAGGCGAGTTTGAGGAAAGGCTGAAGAAAATCCTAGAGGAAATACGTGGCTCTAGGAATTGTGTACTTTTCATAGACGAAATGCACACTATGGTAGGTGCCGGAGCAGCTGAGGGAGCTGTAGACGCTGCAAATATACTAAAGCCTTCGTTATCAAGAGGGGAAATCCAGTGTATAGGAGCAACTACACTAGACGATTACAGAAAGTATGTGGAAAGAGACCCTGCCCTAGAACGCAGATTCCAGCCTGTTTACGTTGAAGAACCTACTATGGCTGATACAATTGAAATTCTACGCGGAGTCAAAGGTAGATACGAAGAACACCACAACTTGGTAATAACTGACGAAGCACTAAGCACAGCAGCTACTCTGGCTAGCAGATTTATTGCAGATAGATTCCTACCAGATAAAGCTATAGATCTCATAGATGAGGCTGGATCGCGAGTCAGAATACGGTCAAGCTCGGTCCCGCTTACGCTTAAAGAGTCTACAAAGGTGCTCGAAAGTGTTCGCAAAGAAAAAGATGACGCCATCGCAGGTCAACAATACGAACACGCAGCAGAACTCAGGGATAGAGAGTTAAAACTCGAGGCCAAGCTAGAAGGCATGGAGAAGGAGTGGGCGGAGGAGCAAGAAACAGTGGAGGCAGTAGTAACAGAAGAGGATATCGCTGAAATCGTTAGTATGTGGACCGGCATACCTGTTACTAGATTGGCTTTAGAGGAAACGCAGAGGCTTCTCAAGATGGAAAGTGCTCTACACGAGCGAATAGTTGGACAAGACGAAGCTATAAACGCAATCTCTAAAGCAGTGAGACGGGCTCGTGCAGGAATAAAGGATCCTCGTAGGCCTATAGGAAGTTTCATATTCTTGGGGCCAACAGGAGTTGGTAAAACTGAACTTGTTAGGTCACTATCAGACTTCATGTTCGGTAGCGAAGACGCGATGATAAGACTTGATATGTCAGAATTTATGGATAGACATACCGTTGCAAGATTGGTAGGAGCACCTCCTGGTTACGTAGGTTACGATGAAGGAGGGCAACTTACAGAGGCGGTCAGAAGAAGATCATACTGTGCCATACTTCTGGACGAAATAGAAAAGGCTCACCCTGAAGTATTTAATATACTACTGCAGATATTTGATGACGGTCACTTAACAGACGCTAAAGGCAGGAAAGTAGACTTTAGGAACACTATAATAGTCATGACTAGCAATATCGGGTCTGATCTGATCAAACGAGACTCTGGATTAGGCTTTGCTGTAAAGACTGACGAGGCTCAGACAGATGCCCAGCAGTATGAGAGAATGAAGGACAAAGTCATGGACGAAGTAAAGAGATTCTTCAGGCCAGAATTCCTGAACAGGATAGACGGCACTGTAGTGTTCCATGCACTTGGAAAAGATCACATACTAAACATCGTAGATCTAATGCTTAACAGCGTTAAAGACCAACTAAAAGAGAAGAACGTAACTTTCGATATAAGTCAGGCTGGTAAAGAACTTCTTGCTGAAAAAGGGTTTGATCCAATATTCGGAGCTCGTCCTCTACGTAGAGTTATACAAGACGAAATAGAGGATATGCTATCAGAGGACTTACTATCAGGTGATCTTCAGCCTGGTGATTCGGTACTGATAGATGTGGAGGACAATAAATTTGTCTCTACAAGAAACAAGATCATAGACTCTGAGATAGTACCAGAAGCAACTAGTTCGGCAGTGTGAGCACAAGTTAGGATTGCATTCAAAAATTAGTTCTTGTAGTTCATCATGGGGTGTTTGATATCCTAACCACTACTTAGTGAA
>CEUS01143830.1_pt1 | contig 20980 bp, 16 predicted proteins | sample 427031 | NCBI WGS metagenome assembly CEUS01 (sample SAMEA2622837, study PRJEB7988) | marine metagenome | biome: marine biome (ENVO:00000447); feature: marine epipelagic mixed layer (ENVO:xxxxxxxxx); material: "saline water (ENVO:00002010), including plankton (ENVO:xxxxxxxx)" | depth 140 m | reverse complement strand
CGGAACATCACGAGTCGAGATGCTTCGGGAAAATGATTACCTACGTGTTTGGATCAATCAGAACGAAACACACTACTTTATCCATCTGGTAATTAGCTGAATCAACTAACGCCACCCTAAACCTGGCTCTAGCCTCTGGCAAAGGCTGACCTTTGGCCTCGTTCCATGGGAAAGTCTTACACGAAAGCTCAGAGTAATCCGAGGTGAGCTTCACATCGCCATCAGATCAAACTGCTCATGATGAAGGAATGCATCAGGTCGCAATGTAACAGACCGGTGGAGTGTTCTTTCTATTTCTCTAAGGATGCCACGTTCTTCAGACTTTAACGCGCGAGCAACATCTGGATTCACCCGAAGCTGCACTTCGTGTCCATTGAAATCGCCACTGACTTTCTGGAGTTCTGACAAGATCTCGGAACAAATGGTTGAGGTGGACTTAACTACCGCGCTTCCAGAACAATAGGGGCACGGGTCTGTCAATTGCCGCTCAAGGCTTTGCTTAACACGCTTCCGAGTTGTGATAATCAATCCAAACTCTGAAACCTGCACAGCTTTCGAAGGCGACCGATCTCTGCGAATCTCCTGCTCGAAAGCTTGGTAAACCTTCTGGCGATTCTTACGCTCCTCCATGTCAATGAAGTCAAGAACGATAATTCCCCCAAGATCACGAAGCCGAATCTGTCTCACGATCTCCTTAGCTGCTTCGAGATTAGTCTTTACGATAGTATCTTCAAGGCGTCCGGTTCGCTTTCCGACATAACGCCCAGTATTGACATCAATCGCGACCAGTGCCTCAGTCTGGTTGATGACAAGATAACCGCCAGATTTCAACCAAACCTTACTCCGCAGGGCTTTGTCTATTTCAGACTGAACTCCATATTCCTCGAAAATAGGAAATGCCTTGTCATAGTGGTGTATACGAGCCACAAGGTCCGGCATGATTCGCTGCACCAACTTGACCGCTTTACGATACTCTCCCCGATGATCGATTCGAATGGACGAAAAATCTTCAGTCAGCAAGTCCCGCAGCAACTTGGCAACAAGGCTTTCTTCCCTATGGATTACGGCAGGGGCTGGTTCTGTTTCACTCTTCTTTAGAGTTTCGGTCCACAACTCATGGAAATACGTCAGGTCGCTGACAATATCGTCCTCTGGACGGTCTGCGGCAGCAGTACGGATGATCACTCCACCCGGCATCTCGTGCTCATCGCGAAACTCTCGGACAATTCGACGAAGCCTACTCCTTTGCTCCCGAGAGACGATCTTTCTAGACACTCCGATATGTTCTACCGTCGGCATAAAAACCAAGAAACGCCCAGGAATTGATGCATGGGATGTAATGCGAGCTCCCTTTGTTCCGAGTGGTTCCTTAACAACCTGAACCACGATTTCTTGACCCGCAGTCAAGAGCTTGTCGATTTGCTGCTCAGGACCATTGCGTTCACGTCCTCGTCCACGCCCTCGGCTCCGACCACCATCACTACTCCCTACATTGGCAGTATCAGCAGTTTCGCTAACAGCAACCTCATCATCGACATCTGGATCACTGGAATCAAAACCATCCATTGTCCCTACAGGGTCAATGACATCAGAAACATACAGAAAGCCGTCTCGCTCAAGGCCCAAATCTACAAAGGCAGCCTGCATACCCGGCAGCACCTTCGACACCCGCCCCTTGTAGATATTCCCAGCTACTCCGCGGGACTTATCACGTTCGACAAAAATCTCGACAACAGCATCATCCTCGAGAATAGCAACCATCGTTTCGTGGCCACTGGCGGAGATGATCATCTCCTTGTTCATCAATATCACTCCAACTACGGCCAGGCGGTCGATATTTGGCGCCGCTTGTAGAGTTGACCTGTACCTCCATGTAGCGCACATCCCACAAGTGCGTCAGTGCGAAAAACACATGAAGAGGATAAGCCATACTCATCGGTCACCTCGACCTCTGCCGTTCCGACCCATGGGTGAAAACTGCACCATTCCGGCCGGCATGTGAATCCTTACCGATCTGCTTCTCCTTACGGTTATACGCTGCACCACAACAACGCAGAGCGAGCGCATGAAGCAAACCGACCCTAGTTCGTAAATCTACGCATTCTTACGTTAAGCACAAGACCAAATGCCACGAGCGTCGCGATAGCAGATGACCCGCCATAACTCAACAGCGGCAATGTCAGACCTTTAACCGGTGCCAGTCCCGCTGACATCGCAACGTTGTAGATCACCTGAAACGAAAATCCAGCCATTATTCCAACAACCAGATAACGACCCAAACGGTCTTTCGCTAGTCTTGCTGCGTCGAGCCCCCTCAAAATAACGAACAAATACAGACTCAAAGTTACAACTACTCCAAGAAAACCCAGCTCCTCAGCTAGCACTGAAAAAATGAAATCATTGTGGGCAACAGGCAAAAAGTTGTAACGGCTCTGAGTCCCTTCAAGAAACCCCTTCCCCAAGGCCCCTCCAGATCCGACCGTAATCCGTGCCTGAATCTGCTGATACCCAGCACCACGAGCGTCCTGTTCAGGGTTCAAAAAGCTAGCAATCCGCTGACGTTGGTAATCCTCCAGTCCGTAAGTCCAAGCCACCGGCGTAATCATGATACCCACAGCAACTAAGATGCTGACGTAGCGCAAAGGCAATCCGGCGAACACCAAAATGGCGAATGCAACAGGTAGGAGAGTCACCGCTGTTCCAAGATCAGGCTGCTGTGCTATCAGCATGAAAGGGAGCCCAATTATCAATCCCGTCCACAACCATCCCATTACCGTTTGAGGGCCTCGTTGCCACTGCGAGAACAACGCCGCGAGCGCCAAGGCCACTACCGTTCGAGCAAATTCTGACGGCTGCAAGTTGAATATTCCCAAATTAATCCATCGATTCGCACCGCCGCCGCTCGTGCCAAACCACAGTGCATAACCAACCGCTGCGACCAACCCAACAAAGATCGTCGGTACCGAATCTGCAACCCAGCGATAGTCGACCCAAATCACCGCACCCAAACCAAGCATGCCGATTAACAACGCACAAGCCTGCGTAAACACCAATGGGCTGACCCCAACCTCCAGGGGATCGTAGGTAGTACTGTAGATCATAGTAAGGCCGATAACACACAGGATCAGCAATGCTAACAGCAATGGCCAATCGATGTGCCTATAGAGGCGCTGCTCTAGCATCGAACCATCATGAACTTAGGCTTATTGGTTCGCAGTCTCAAACAGCCGATTCGAGCTGCGTTCTTCCGGTAACCCGGGGACGGGAAGAGGGCGCCCATCCTTCTTTGCAAAATACGTCTCCATAATATGTCTAGCTATCGGTGCCGACAAATAACCGTGCTCGTTATGCTCACCGAACACCACACCGGCCAACTCAGGTTTCCCGGCCGGCACTGCGAACACGAACCAGCCGTGATCGCGTAAATCACGACTACTGTCAACGGCGGCCAGGCGACCTTGTAGCGAAATAACCTGAGCGGTCCCGGTCTTTCCTATTACGTCTCGACCAACCAAACGAGCCCGCCGCCCGGTTCCTGCCCGGTTAACAACATACCAAAGTCCTTCGGTCACTGTCTCTAAAGTCACTGGATCCAGCTTTACTCGCGACTTCGGCACAGGCCGAGGAACTGGCAAAAATCCCTCACCTTCGTCTACAGCTTCCAACAAATAGGGTGTTACACGCGTCCCACCATTCGCAACCGCAGCCATCATTACAGCCAAAGAGATAGGTGTCACAGACACGGGTCCTTGTCCAATCGCTACGGAAATTGTTTCGCCTGGGTACCATGGCTCCCCCCACCGCTCGCTCTTCCAAGTTGTAGACGGAACAAGACTCCCCACCTCATAGGGCAAATCCACTCCAGTGACTCCCCCTAATCCCAGGGCCGTAGCCCACTTATGAATCTGGTCGATTTTAAGCTTCTCCCCGAGCGAATAGAAATAAGTGTTACACGACTGCTCAAGCGCTTCACGCATGCCAACTGTGCCATGGGTCGCATGGCAGCGATAATGACGCCCATAGAATGTGCCCCCGCCATGACAGGGCACCTCAAAATCCGGCGTCACAACGCCCTCCTCAAGCGCTGCAATTGCCATAACAATCTTGAACGTCGAACCAGGTGAATAGCGGCCCCTGATAGCCCTATTATTCAATGGACGGTGCCTGTCACTATTTAACTCGGTCCATGCATCACCATCAATTCCAAGCGCGAACAGATTTGGATCATAGCTTGGTCGACTGACCAACGTCAGAATTTCCCCGGAAAGTGGATCAAGTACCACAGCCGCACCATTGAAACCAGCCGCCTCAAATGCAGCTTCAGCAGCCTGTTGAAGGTCATAGTCGAGAGTAAGTTTTATTTGCCGTCCCTCCATAGGAGGCCGCTCACCGATGGTCTCGATCTCTCTCCCGATGCTATCAACCACAACACGACGGGTTCCGTCTTCTCCCATCAACAGCCGGTTGTAGGCTCGCTCAATCCCTGCCTTACCTACCGCCACGCCACTGCGTAACCCGTTAAACTCAGGAAGCTCTAATTGGTCGTCGCTAACCTCACCAACGTAGCCAAACAAATGTGCCGCAACTTCATTGCCTGGATAAAACCGAATCGGTAGCTCCTGCACAAACAACCCTGGCAATTCGACAGATCGAGCTGACACGGCAGCTACCTGTGCCAGAGAAGCATCCTGAATCAACACAAGAGGACGATAAGCAGGAGCTAATCTGTGCCTCTCCACAATTGATTGCAATCCCGACAACGTCACACCAGCAACCTCGGCCAGTTGCCTTAAGGTAGTATCAAGATCATCAACCTGCTCGCGGGCAATCGAAATATTCAGAGAACTGCGATTCTGGACCAACACACGGCCATCTCTGTCGAAGACAGTTCCACGCGGCGCGGTCAATGCAACGGTTCTTTGGTGGTTGTTTTCGGCTAGTTGTAGATACCTGTCGTGCTGCGCAACCTGCAATAACCAAAAAGCAACAACAAGTGCCATAAACGCCAGTACAACAGTAGACCTCAACACGGTGAGAGCGAGCACAGACCGACCTCGCTTACCGCCTGAGTCACTACTAGTGTCAATGTTGCTGAGCTTCCTCATTCTCTGGTTCTATTCAAAGGTCTCGACCTTATTTAACCTACGTCGAAGACGCCGACGAGCTATTAGCCAAGGCGTGATCCGCACTCCGAACCCGACACCAATGCCAGTTAAAGAATTGACAATTGCCTGAATCACCACAGACCTGTAAGAACTCAAATAGCCGGCATCAGACAACAAGCTATCCACCCCTATGTAAATTCCTGAGTGAACTACTGACCCCAAAAAAAATACCAACAACTGGTCCCAGGGACGCGCGACCATAAAGTGCGTCCCGAACTGCCCGGCAAAATACCCTACTAGCGTCTTCGCCAGCCCTCCCACTCCGACCAAACCACCCGACAACAAATCTTGAAGCAACCCACCAGACGTTCCAGTCCACAAGCCGACCACCGGCCCCTTTGACAACGCGACCGCGATAACCACCACCAGCACCAAGTCAACCGGTGCCCCATTCCCTGCAAAAATCGCCACCAACGTCGTCTGGATTACAAGCGCTATACCAAGACCTAGCCAAACCCAAGCAACACTCATCCACCACCCGCTGGCACAACCACCTCCTGCTCCGGCACAATGACTAGAACATATTCAAGGTCGTTAAATTGCACCCTTGGAGTTATCTCAATCGTTCGATAGAGGCCCTGCCCGCTACTCACCCGTACAACGTCACCAATAGGTAAGCCCTTAGGATAGATCCCGTCTATTCCTGAAGTGACAACAACGTCTCCGACTCGAACATCCTCGAATTCTGACACGTACGCCATCCCAAGCACGCCATCACCGGGATCACCAACGACCAGACCAGCAACCCGTGTCCTCTCAATCAGCGCACCGGCAGCAGCATTCCGGTCTACCAACAACTGAACCTTGGCTGCCCGCTGACCTGGGTTACCGACCACCCGGCCAACCACTCCATCCGGAGATATCACGGCTAGATCCCGTCGAACGCCACTACCCTGCCCACGATCAATCGTCACTGTCCTGAAATATGGCACGGCATCACCCGCAATGACCCGCGCGCTGACCGTTGATTCCTCAATGGCTCGTCGTAGACCAAGCAGAGCTTCTAGACTTCTAGCGCTTTGCGCCGAAGCTCGTTCCTTCTGCAAACGGAACTGCAACTCTGCCACATCCCGTCGCAGCCCGTCGTTCTCGACCTGAACCGACCGCAGACCTACGTAACCATCCCAGAGCCCTGCCACCGAACCCACAGCAGTAGTTGTAAGCCTCTGAACCGTGGAGAACAAACCAAATGTGACACCCTCAGCGATGGGGACACCCGAATCAGTGTTAATTTGCACTGAGAGCAAGACGACATGACCACATACCACGGCTAAGAGCAGTGCACCCGTGTGACGCCTCATGTCATTCAAGAGAGATCTTCCGAAGTAAATCGAACTCAGACAGCATGTTACCCACCCCTAGCACAACTGAGGACAAAGGGTCTTCAGCCATCGCAACGGGCAGGCCGGTCTCGTCACGTAAACGCTTATCCAAATTCTTCAATAGCGCCCCGCCACCGGTCAGCACAATTCCGCGGTCTACTATATCGGCTGACAATTCAGGGGGAGTTCGTTCCAGTGCAACTCGAACCGCGTCAACGATCACGTTCACCGTGTCGGCCAGCGCCTCGCGGATTTCTTCATCATTTATCGTGATTGTCTTGGGCACACCCTCGATGAGATGACGCCCCTTGATCTCCATCGTTATCCGACCTTCCAAAGCATAGGCCGAACCCACCTTCATTTTGATGCCCTCGGCAGTGCGCTCGCCAATCAGCAAATTGTAATTCTTCTTAATGAACTGAATGATCGCTTCATCCATCTCATTGCCGGCCACACGGACAGCTTTACTGTAGACAATTCCGTTCAGTGAAATAATCGCTATGTCAGTAGTGCCCCCGCCGATGTCCACGATCATATTGCCACCAGGCTCACTAATTGGCATGTTGGCACCTATGGCTGCAGCCATCGCTTCTTCGACAAGGTGCACCTCGCTAGCCCCAGCCCCGTTAGCGCTATCCTTCACAGCACGCTTCTCAACCTGTGTAATTTCAGACGGCACCCCGATAACGATCCGGGGCCGAAGTAACAGGTTCCGATTATGCGCCTTCTTGATGAAGTAATTGAGCATCTTCTCCGTAATCTCAAAGTCAGCAATCACTCCATCCTTCATTGGCTTAATAGCAACGATATTGCCAGGGGTCCGGCCCAGCATCTCTTTTGCTTGGCGACCAACAGCCTCAGGCTTACCGGTCACTTGGTTGATCGCAACGATAGACGGTTCATTGATAACAATGCCCTTGCCCCGAGCGTACACACACGTATTGGCCGTTCCAAGATCAATAGCCAGATCACTTGAAAATAATGCGAACAGCGAACCGAGACTCAACAGAAACCACCCTCCCTAGCCAGTCGAAACCAGCATCACCACATGCACGCCCGACCTCACGCCAACTAGAACCAACTTCTACCTCTTCAACAGAAAACAGCCATGAGCTCGGCAGTATCAATAATCCGGCGGCCTCATCATGTACCAGATTACTGAACTGGTGGCAATCGAGAGCCCTCATTATTCGCACTCCAAGAGGACAACTGAATACTAACGCTCCGCACCTAGTTTAGAGGGAACCACATATTCACATCTCACCTCCCGCGCAGCCCCCTCTTCCTAGGAGGATACCCAGGCTTACTCAAGAGCCACACCCGCCGAAAACCCTCTGCCTGAAACGTAGAAATCTATATGCCGAACAAGAAGCGAGGAACCCCAAACTCTGGACAACATCCCCGGCGTCGATCATTTATCAACCATTCTCGGCTTGGACACCGCACTCACAATGCGGATACGGTAATGGAGCACTGCTCCTCGTCCTAAACCTAAACTACCGATATTTTTCGACCGCTGCTGGAAACCATACCCGGTCTTCACCCGGTTGGAGCGGAGTTAGCGACATCACGTCTCAAGGCTCAACGGCAGCCACATTGAAGAAGAAACCACAAAGCAGCCCAAAAGACCCAAGAGTCAGGCTAAGTCGTTACTGATACCAGAATTATAACCCATTGGGAGAAATCGCTTGCCCTGACTCCCCCTCTAAATGCGGCCCTTCCGAAGGGCGCTTGGGCTTAGCAACAATAAGCAAACGCCTTGCTAGCAGGCGGCCCTACAGCATAGAATAACCTAAAGATGAGCAAGAGGATCGACCCACATATGAGACCCTTGCTCCACTGAGCAAAGGTCGTACCGCACGGTGGCCGGACGACCGGTTAACTCAACCCCCAAATGGAGTAGACGAAACGATGACGATGCTCGATCGCATGCGCCGGCATAAAGGCTGGTTGAAGTGGAGCCTCGGGCTAGTCGTACTAGCCTTCGTCTTTCTCTATGTCCCGGCCCTCGTCCAACCCGTACCAACGGTCGTAGGAGGCCTGGACGATGTTCTGGCCGAGGTAGGCGACCAAAACATTACCATCGGTGAATTTCAGACTCTGTATCGGCAACAATTACAGAACTATCAAGCTCAATCTGGAGGCCAGATCACAGCTGAGATCCTGCAATCCATGGGGATTGACCGGCAGCTCTTGCAGCAGATGATCGACGAATATGCTGCACTACAAGAAGCTACCCGCCTTGGTGTAACCATCAGCGATGCTGAAATCCGTGAAACCATAGTATCGATCCCTGCTTTCCAGCAGAACGGACAGTTCATCGGTGAGGACGCTTATATCCAGATGCTGCGCATGCAAAGACCGCCTATGACCGCAGGCGAGTTCGAGGACACCGTACGGCGTTCACTTATGCTGCAAAGACTGGAATCGGCATTGACGAGCTGGATAACGGTCACGGACAAAGAATTGGAACAGGAACACACTCGTCGGAACGAGCAGGTACGTCTGAGCACCATAACATTCAGGGCCGACGACTTTCGTGAAGGACTAGAGGCTACTGAAGATGACGTCGCTTCCCTCTTTGAACAAAACTCGACTGATTACCTCGTCCCTGAGAAGCGACGGTTACGATTTGCATTGATCAACATCCCAGAATTGAAAGAGTCATTCACCCCAAGTGACGTCAACATACAGGCCTATTACGACAACAACCAGGACCGTTACTCCGATCCGGTCACATTGCGTGCCAGCCACATCCTTCTCCGTACCGCAGGTAAGGAGGAAGCTGATGTGCAAGAGCAGGCTCAAACGATAGTTAATGAGGCCAGAGACGGCGCTGATTTTTCAGACCTGGCACGGCGGTACTCAGAAGACGATGCGACAAAAGACGCTGGCGGAGACCTCGGCCAAATAACGCCTGGTCAAATGGTGCCTGAATTCGAGGGAGCAGCCTTCGCATTAGCCCAAGACGAGATCAGTGACCCAGTCACAAGCATGTTTGGGATCCACATTATCAAGGCGACCGAGAAGATCGGCGGCACCACACAACAGCTCGATGAGGTTCGCGAGAGCATCAGTGACTTATTGAGCCAAGAAAACGCTGAGGCAAGAGCCAGTGCACTAGCTACAGCGATGGCTGCAGAGATCAATGAAGCTGCCGATCTTGATGCCGCCGCTGCACGTCGAGGCCTTGAAGTACAAGAAAGTGGCTTTGCTGCACTCGGTGAACCTATTCTCGGGCTTGGCTTCTCTACCGAGGTAACAACCCAGGCATTTGAACTTAGTGAAGGTCAGGTTGCTGGCCCTATCCAAACGCCGAGTGGTCCGGCGTTCGTGACAGTCACTGGAATTGAGCCCCCTTACGTCCCACCACTTGAGGAGGTTGAGGACCGCGTTCGAGACGACGTCATTCGCCGCAAGGCATTTGTCGCAGCACAGGAGGAGGCTGCAGCCGCTTCCTCTCGACTTCAGAGCGTTGATGACTTTGTCGAAACAGCCGAAGCCGGGGCCCTAGAAGTCAACAACAGCGACTTAATAACCAGGGGTACGTCGATTCCTGGTGTTGGCTTGAATGTTGAAATTGAAGAACTAGCTTTTTCCCTTGATACCGGTGAAACCAGTGAACCAGTATTGACTGGGAATTCCGCCGTGATCGTCCATGTGCATGAACGCTCTGAAGCCGATCAGGCTGACTTCCGTGCCAATCGTGAACAGTTGCGGCGTGAGATTCTTCTGGATAGACAAAGCCAATTCTATGCAGCCTACATGGAGAACGCCAAGTCAAGAATCACTATCAACATCGATCTGGCTGCTCTCGCCCAGGCAGTAGCCTAAAGAAACAACCGCTGAGCCACTTGAATCAGTAAGTTAGGGAGCAAGCACAGCCGGCATCAGAGCAAGTGGTTCACCTCGCCGGAACAGCTCCAGCGGCACTGCCATTCGCCTGAGAACCCGTAAATTATTCGAAAACGTTCTCCCACCACTAAAACCAGTTACCCCTTGCCTGCCCACGAAACTTTCACTCACAAGGTCGATGAAATTCCTCGGCCTGGGATAAATCACCAAGTCCACCTCATCTTCTACCTCAAGACCAGCTTGCTCTTTGGCCAACGCGACCGCCGCGCTCAATCCACCAAGTTCGTCAATCAAGCCCAAGGCTTTCGCCTGGCGCCCAGTCCAGACCCGACCCTGAGCAACTTCATGTATTGAGTCCCTAGTACTGCCACGTCCGTCAGCAGCCTTTTCTAGAAACAACTCGTAAACAGCATCAATGTGTTCTTGCATCTTTGCCCGCTCCTCGTCAGAAAATCGAGTAACAGGCGAGTAAAGCTCAGCAAACCGTCCCTGGCTTACCGGTTCAACCGTAACTCCAAGTGCCTCATATGTACCGCCGGTCGAAATCTTACCGGCCACCACGCCAATCGAACCGGTCAACGTAGCCGGCTGGGCCACAATTGAGTCAGCTGCCATAGCTATGTAGTACCCTCCAGAAGCCCCTAAATCCGACAGAGATGCCACCACAGGTTTCTTCTCTTTGGCCAACACAACCTCCCGCCAAATGGCATCAGAGGCTATTGCCGATCCTCCCGGACTATCAATACGCAGGACGATGGCTCTGATCGAATCATCATCCCGAGCGCTACGTATCGACATCGCCAGACTCTCAGCCCCAAGGACTTCCCCGCCCGTGAAATCAACCCCACCTCTACCAGAAGCGATTGCCCCAACCGCATAGATAATGGCGAGTCGCCGGTCTCCATTTGATCCAACAGAGCCCGCACTGACCTGGCGGTAAGCGTCATCCTGGATCTCTTTCCAGTCAAACCCCTGGAAAGGCTCCTGCTGATTGAGCTCGTCAGCGTAAAGGAGTCCGTCGACCAATCCAGCTACAAGCGCATCGTCTGGCAAGAACGGTCCTTCATCAATAAGCTGGCGCACCACTCTGGGCTCCAAATTCCGACCTTCAGCGATGCCGCCGACCAGTTGCTCATAAAGATCTCTATTGAGGTCCTCTGCCATCTCACGATGGAACGGAGTCATGCCAGTCTCGGTATAGACATTGGCTGCAGTCTTATAGTCACCTGCATGGAGCATGTCTGGATAAGCACCGACTTTATCAAGCGCGCCACGGACGAAAACCTCGTAATTCGCCACACCGACCAGATCTAGCGGGCTACTTGGCATCAAATAAATCTTCTCAGCCGCCGACGCCAGATAGTATTCCTGGGTTCCACCGAACTCAAGAAACGCCACAAGCGGCTTTCCTGACTCGCGAAAATCGAGCACTGCGTCACGAATCTCCTGCACCTTGCCCCAAAGCAACTGTGGTCCCAATGGTTTTAAGATTACGCCACGAACACGCGTGTCAACCTTAGCTTTCCGCAAGCTCTCGACAAGTGATTCAACCGTTGGACCATCTCCCACCAACGGGGCTAAAAAGAGATTCAAATTACGTTCAGGGAGTGCCCCTGGCACTTGCAACACAAGCACCGAGTTCACCTCGACCGACGGTGAGCGAGACATTGCAAAATACATCGTGGCTAAGCCAGCAACCGATATGAAAGTTGCCAGCAATAGGAAAGCGATAATGAATTTGAAAGTGCGCTGGACACTCACGTTAGCCTCCTTCACGAACCAGGCCGCCACATACTAGAATTAACCAAACGCCCCCTTCCACAGACGCTCTCGTCGAGTATATGCTACAGAGTGAGCTGGCATCGACATGCTCGTCTTGGTTATACTGAAATCCTACACTCTAAGGATTGATAACCTGATTCATCGCGGAAGTGGCGGAATTGGCAGACGCGCAGGCCTCAGGAGCCTGTGAGACTTAGTCTCATGGGGGTTCAAGTCCCCCCTTCCGCACCAAATCCTACTTCAGAGTCTCTCTTTGAAGAGCCGTACTGACCCTCATGAAGAGCACTCTCGTTTTTCTGGGCTGCGATGTGCAAACTTGCCACAATATGAACCAGACCCCGGGCGATGAAGATTGCTTGATCAACAAAATTGACTCAACAGATCGGTCCGTTATGTCTGCAGCGTCGGCTACTGTAGCGCAGCTCTGATGCAAAGTTGTGTAGTGGACACAGCTGCTCCAGCTGAACTGATTAAGTCACTGTGTAACCATAGGCCAAGGTCAGCGAGACTAACTCCATTCGACTTATTCTTTGAATATCTCCTGGTTAGGCTTACCTCAATCAATACACTACCGAACTGTATATTCGGCCAAGTTCGGTAGATGCGTCACGCGATGGATAGCACCCACCTGTAGTGGGACGCATAAACGGCCTCTTGACCTTCGTATCAGCAGACGGGCATTATGCATCAGTCGGTAGCAACAATTGTTCGTTTAGCACGTTATGTACCCTATTCGGGCACAACGATCTACCTCTTGCTTAATTGAGTGCTAAATAGGAGTTCCTTCGAGCGGTGTGACGTCGAGACAGTTCGAAGATAAGGATCGGCGTCAATCAGCTGAGCCACAAGGAAAATATCGATGCCGCCACGAAGTGATATCGCTGTTACAGACGAAAACTTCGCTCCATCGCGGCGCAATTTCTTGAAGTGGAGCGCGCTACTGGGAGGAGCAACCGCATTGGGCGGAGGATTGCTTCTGCCAAAGTATCGGGACGTCGAAGAGCCTCGACTGGCAAGCGCGGGACAGCACATCTTCCGTACCGCGAACACACCGGAATGTCTTCATTGTGCCCTACTGGCTCATGTCGATGGTGGTCGATTGGTCAAGGTAACCGGCGACCCAGACTTCAATGTGTTGGCCTGCGCTCGTGGGATCTCCCGTATCCGGCAACTCTACAGCCCTCATCGACTGAAATACCCGATGCGCCGTGCGGGAAAACGGGGCGAGGATCGGTGGGAGCGGATCAGCTGGGAGGATGCCCTCAACACGATCGCCACCCGCTATCGGCGGATCCTCGATGACCATGGAAATCAGGCATTTCTGGCTTTCGGAGCAACCGGCAATTGGTCAACATTGTCGACAGGGATACGGGGACTCTATTCGGCATTCTGGAACAGATTTGGCGGGGCGACTCCGATTATCTCTCAGCTCTGCTGCGCATCCGTGTCCGAAGGATTTGCGGCGACCTTCGGCGGTGGCCGGTCAGAATTTCGGGATGAGTGGATCCACAGTCGTTACTTCTTGGCATGGGGCAACAATCCGGCGGTAACCAACCAGGGTTACATGAAGAATCTCTTTGACGCGAGGGAGCAACACGGCGCCCGTCTGGTAACGATTGACCCCAGGCTGAGCGAGACGGCCGCCTTATCCGATCGGTGGATTCAGATTAAACCCGGTACAGATGCAGCTCTAGCGTTGGGCATGATTCACGTGCTCCTCGACGAAGGTCTCTTTGACCATGATTACGTACGCAGCTTCACCAATGCACCGTTTCTAGTGCGGTATGGCGAGTCTGGCTATGACCTTCAAGGATCGTCTCTGGGGTGGCCGGTCGGCGGCGAAGCGCTGCCTGTCGATTTGCGTGACCTTCACCTTCTGACTCTTCCTGACAATAGTTCTGGCCGTTTCGTGGTCTGGGATGAACTGACCTCTGCTCCAGTTCCAGCTGATACTCCTGGGGCTCGCGCCGCTCTAGGTGGCAGTTACGAGATCGACGGTGTCCGCTATCAGCCGGTCCTTGAGTGGTTGCGGGCAATCGCCAGGCGTTACACTCCTGAGGTCGTGCACGACATCACCGGAGCACCGACTGAGGCGATTGCGTCTGTGGCAAGGGAGTTTGCAGGAGCCAAACCCGCGGCGATCATTCAGAACATGGCCGGCGCACAACGCACCGACCATGGAACACTGACAGTCATCGGGCACCTTTACCTTGCAGCGCTCACCGGTAATGTGGGGGTGCTTGGCGGAGGTGTCAACGATACCGGTGGCTATCTGGGGCAAGGTGGAACAATCGATTACCCGGTTCCGCTCCAACAGAATCCCTCTATTCCGGGTATTCCCTGCACCAAGCTCGGCGAGTACCTGGTGGAACGAAAGCCGCATCCCATCAAGGCTATTCATGTAGCTGGAACCGGGCTGCTCACCCAGTACCCGAACACCAAGAAAATCATCGCCGGACTCGACAATGTCGACCTGTTCGTTGTGCAAGATATTTTTATGACGACGACAGCGCGTTACGCCGATATTGTGTTACCGGTGACTACGCTATTTGAAACCAGGAACTTACTTGCCGGCAGCCGCAGTCGATACATCCAACTTATGGAGCAGGCCATCGAGCCGCTGTTTGAGGCCAGGTCTGATCGCTGGATCATGACTGAGTTGGCAAAGCGACTTGGTTTTGGAGATGACTTCGACCAGCCTGATGATGATCTTTTCCGTCGCGTCCTTGAACCGACAGGAGTCAGTCTTGAACAGCTCGAGGTCGGTCCCGTCAATCCGATGCCTGACCCTTGGATTCCGTTCGAAGACAAAACGTTTGCCACTCCGTCTGGTCGGATTGAACTTTTCTCGCTGTACCTCCAGGAAAAAGGCTTCGCTCCTTTGCTCGAGTATTTGCACCCCGTTGAGGCGCCGTGGGTCGACGAATCACTAGCACAGCGCTACCCGCTCCAGCTGATCAATCGCAAGAATCACAATCATGTGAATTCAAGTTTCCACCATCACGACTTTCTGACGGAAATTTGGGCTCGTCAAGTATTGCAGATCCATCCGGACGACGCGAGAGTCCGAGGTATTGACCATGGCGCGCGAATCCGTGTCTTCAACGATCGTGGTGCGATAGAGGCCATGGCTGAAGTCACAAGCGGAATCATGACTGGAGTGGTCAGTCTGACGACAGGCTGGGGTGGTGTCGACGAAAAGCAGACCGCGAGCATCCTGAGCCCTGATAAATACGAACCGATTTCGCTAGGGCACACGCTAAACTCGTCCATGGTGCAGGTTGAATCTGGAGATGCCGTATGACAACGAAACAGCACGCCTTCTTTTTTGACGCGAATCGCTGTACGGGGTGTCGCACCTGTGAGATTGCTTGCAAAGTCGAAAATGGGGTCGAGATGGGGCCACGGTGGCGCAAGGTCCGGACAGTTCAAGGGGATGAAGGCGGACCCTTCATGTATCACGTATCGATGTCATGCAATCACTGCGAGGTGCCGGTGTGTGCTGAAGCCTGTCCCTCTGGTGCCATCGAGAAACGACCAGACGGCATCGTGGTGGTCGATCAGAGCAAGTGCATTGGTGCCCGCCTGTGCGCTTGGGCGTGTCCCTATGATGCCCCGCAGTTTAGCGATGAGACCGGCAAGATGGAGAAGTGCAATTTCTGCTCCCACCGCATCGATGCTGGTACCGGAGGGCCCGCCTGTGCCGAAGCTTGCCCGACCAAGGCGCTTCAGTGGGGGCAGCTGGAAGACATCGCCGCGCGAGATGGCGTCACGGCTCAGTTCGGCCCTTTGCCTGAGGCTGAGATCACTAAACCGGCGATCCGCTTCATACCGCTGAGGCCAGTTCATTCCTGAACCCTTCTGCAATGCAACTGCGTGACTGGTCCCTCGTTTTTTTCACGCTGCTGACACAGATGGCCGTTGGCGCGTTTCTGACACTCCAGGTTGTGCAAATTTGGTTATGTACGCCGAAGGGGGACGTCCCAGGGAAAAGAATGACGGTCCGGCTAATTGCGGTACTCGCCTCACTGATCCTCGGTTTGGGCGTGGCGCTTTTCCATCTCTCGGCTCCACTAGAGGCGCTGCGTGCGCTTGTGAATCTTAACTCGTCGTGGTTAAGCCGCGAGATAGTGTCTGGCGGCCTGTTCGCGGTGTTTCTGAGCGCGCTGACGACCATACAGTGGCGTTCCAAAAATACCTCGCCCAACACGAAGTGGATGACCTGGTTAACTGGAGTCACAGCGGTGGCGTTTCTCTACTGCCAAATCCAGATATATCTGTTGCCATCTCAACCGAGCTGGAACACTGTCGCTACCCCGACTGCTTTCGTGGCATCGGCGCTGCGTCTGGGTGTTCTGGGTGTTATGGTCATACTCGTCTCAGAAGGCTGGACACCGACGACCCCAAGCCGACACTCACGATCTCCAGACGGCTACGCCCCTTTGGGGATTCTGCAGGGGCTCTCACTGGTTGGACTGGTAGCTGTTCTCACTGAACTGCTAATCCTACCGGTCCAGGTGGCAGACCTAGCAAGAGATCCATCCCCCGCCGCAGCATCCAGTCTTTATAAGTTGACGTACGACTACGACTGGTTGCTTGGGTTACGGTTCGGGCTACTCTTTGTAGCAACGGCAACTTTGGCCGTCATGCTAGCAAGCCACAGGATACCCTCTAGTTCTCGACTTGCCCCAAAACTAGCGTATGCATCGTTTTGTATCGTGCTGGTCGCAGAGGTATGTGGACGCTTTCTTTTCTACGCCACGCGGGTCAGGGTTGGGATTTGACACTCACGCCTTGCAAGGATGTTTTTGATCAAAGGGAATGGCAGCAGTGTCAGCCAAGACAGGCATTAGCCTACCGTTTTCTTGCTCAATGTTTCTATAAGACACCCGATGCAAGCTGGCTTTCAGCGTTACGTGAGGAAGGACTTTTTGACAGTTGGCCCTTCCGGTCGAAGGCCGAACCAGTGAAGGCAGGACTGAGCGCGCTGGCTACCTATTGCGCACAATGGGACCCTAGCCGACTCAAGGAACTTGAGTGGGACTTTAATCGGCTCTTTGTCGGACCTGGTGAAATGCTTGCACCTCCTTGGGAGTCGGTTCATCTAAGCAAGACGAAACTGACATTTCAGGATTCCACCCTCAAGGTCAGACAGCTCTATCGAGAATTTGGTTGGCAGGCACCTGCCATTCATCGAGAACCAGACGATCACTTGGCACTCGAACTGGCATTTCTCGCCCAGGTGTCTGACCTCGCAGGCTGCGCTGACGAACGAACAGGACGCACAGACATCGTTCGCTGCTTAGATGCCCAGCGAACCATTCTGAAAGATCATCTACTGCAGTGGGCACCGAGGTGTCTAGCACTCGTCGACACCCACGCCGAAACGGACTACTACCGCGGTGTGGCACGCCTGACCCTTGGGTCACTGGCCGAGTCGGCACGCCTCTGTGGCCTTCCTGTAGAATCCGCATATTCTCAATTGCACCAGGACGTATAAGGGTTAAGGAGCCGCCTTCTATAACCTGTTGTCCAAGAACCAGTTTATAAAGAGATACACTTTTTCCACCGTACCCTAGTTCGACCTTCAGTGCCTCCGAGCACGGCGTAGCCCTGCCATGCAACTACTCGACCAGGTGTTCCGTGTTAACCAGAGCTTCTAGCTCAAACATCTAGAGCTGATTTTCATGTTTGTGGAGCCATGGGTCGCCTGACTCGCACTCCGAGTACCATGGTCGTAATGACACGGTTGCGCTACACTGAAACCCAAATGAATCTCACGAATAAGGTTGCCATAGTAACCGGCGGGAGCTCGGGAATCGGCAGAGCCATCGCTGAATCACTGATTTTGTCAGGGTCGCACGTGACGATTACAGGACGCGACCCAGCCAAGTTGGAAGCAGCAGCGGCTGACATTGGGGCTCAAGCGGTAAGAGCTGACGTCTCCAACGAGCAAGACGTCGGGCGAACCTATCGGACAGTGCTGGAAAAGTTCGGCCACTTCGACATTCTGGTTAACAATGCTGGCATCGGTGTCTTTAAACCGTTGGTTGAGATGGACCTGGCAAGCTTCGAGCGGGTCTTTGCTACGAATGTGACAGGTGCGATGCTAATGGGACGAGAAGCTGCCAAGCATTTTGTAGCACGCAAAGGTGGCCATATCGTGAACATCGCCTCAACCGCTTCTCTCCATGGTGCTGCTAACGGCACAGCATATATGGCAAGTAAGTTCGCACTCAGGGCCCTGACGGAATGCTGGCGCTCCGAATTGAGGAAACACAACGTGCGAGTCATCCAGATCAACCCCAGTGAAGTGATCACCCCCTTTGCCGAGGCTGCCGGCTTCCCTCAAACAGACCATCCCTCAAAGCTGCAACCCGAGGACATTGCCAACATGGTTAAATCCGTTCTCGAAATGCACGACAGGGGTTTCACCACAGAACTGACCGTCTTTGCGACGAACCCTGCCACCTGAACACGACATGCCATTCGTTGCTTCCATGAACAGCTTCGCCCCAATCACACCACCCAGCCCGTTCATCTGCCCACTACTTGTTGAGCTCACCACTAAATAGAAAATAGAGGCCAACATATTGCGCTATCACCTGCATGGACGACAACACACCGATCAAAACAGTCGCAAAATTAACAATTAGACTAGATAGATAAAATGGCGCCCCAGTCAGCACGAGAGCGACCAAGAACCACCTAGCAGTATTATTTGTTTTTCTAGAGATTAACAGCACGAGAGGACACTCGACAACGACAAGGGCCGCAAGGAGAATGTCATTACCTGCAATACCAGCCCGAGTAGAAAATGTTAGAAACGTAACCACAAGCCCTAGGATCAGTGAACTTAAGAATACACGTTCAAAATATTTGACATGAGTAGACATTTCTCATTGAGCCAAGCACACGGCATAGCTCCCTTGGATCGAAGAGGTATAACCCAGCTATTTCTAGATCAAGACTAAAGGACTAAATTACAAGTAGTTAAACATAAGAGACTTCGACTTGCTGAATTGCGCTTCCTGCCTACGTCAGTCTTAAACCAGAAAGAATGATCGATCCAATAAGAGCCCGGTCAACCTAGACATACGGTCGGTTGAATAACATAGACTCAGCGCGCAGAGTCACACCTTCAACAATTTGTTCATTTTTCAAGCTATTTAACCAGCCTCGCTCCATTTCCTTCTATTCAGATATGCTACCAGCAACCAGTTGGCCACCCTCTTGAGACACATTACCCCCTTCCAGACAATCAGCCATTCGAATGAGAGTCAAACGGTTCGATCTTGTACCTCGACGTAATCTATCCATAGTTGCGCTATTGGGCGTACAGATCCTGTTCGGGCTGCACTACCCTATTATCAAACCTGCGTTCGACGCTGGCCTAGACCCTGGTGCCTGGGCTGCTGTGCGTGCAATCTGTGCAACTTTTATTCTCCTAAGTTCGGCGTATCTTCTACGGCTTCCCTTTCCAAATACCTTCCGTGACCTAAAGACATTGGCGGCTTTGGCCACTCTTGGGGTAGTCGTGAATCAGATTAGCTTCGTGTTCGGGCTCAGTTTAACGACCCCGGGATACTCATCCCTCATCAACCTCACCATCCCAGTAACCACATTAGTCTGCGCTTGGCTGTTTCGATTCGAGAGACCAAGTCTGGTTCGCGGCTGCGGCATCATCTTAGCAGCCATTGGACTTGGCTTTATGCTGACTGGCCCACTCAAGCCAGAGTGGCAAACCGGGAACCTTTTCACTCTCGTCAACGCTCTGTCTTTTGGTTGCTTCCTGGTTATGTCTAGACCGCTTTACCAGCGGATTCATCCATACTCAGCGACAGCAGTCCTCTTTGGTTTTGGGACTATAGGCACTTTGCTTCTTGTGGGATGGAGAATCCCACTGGTCGACTGGCTTACTTTGCCTGGCTGGGTCTGGGCTGCCATGGCTTACACCATTATTGGAGCGACGGTGGCAACCTATTCCCTCACCGCATTCACTCTGCGCCATATGGAATCCTCAATAGTGGGCTTTTTCATTTTTTTCCAACCGATCATCGCCACAGGAGTATCTGCATTGACAGGAACTGAGCCGCTCAATTCGAAATTCTTCATGGCTTCACTGTTTGTGATTGCCGGCGTAATTTTGGTACTTCGCCGGGTATAGTTTCGGCCGTACTAGAAGTCTCGAGGATCACCTTTGCGGTTTCATCGCTAGACCTAACCCGAACGCAATTCCCTAGGATGAACATCCTGTTTCCATAATTTCCTGCAATGCAAGAGGTTTCTAGACAAGAAACGAGAGTTGAGACAGTGTAAAATTAGAAGTTGATGCCACCAAACACGCCAGCAAACTCCAGACATGGACTCATCCGCTCAAAGAGGCTAATGAGTGGGATCGCATTCTCCTTGGTGTTAGGACTCAGCGCTGGGGTGTTTTTCGCCTACTCACCAGACTTATCGATTATCTCCGATTTAGACGACTATGCCCCAGGCACAATCACGCGTATCCACGCGCGAGGAGGCGAGCTTATCGGCGAGTATGCCACGGAGAGACGTGTAATTCTCACCTATGATGACATTCCTGAAGTACTCCGCAACGCCATTATCTCAGCGGAAGACGGAGGTTTCTTCACACATATCGGATTCAATATTCCTCGGATAGCTATGACGGTCTTATCGAACATTCGAGAAGGAGACCTGACGGCAGCTGGAGCCAGCACTATAACCATGCAGTTGGCACGGAACGTTAAACTTCGCGGGGAAAGTCTCGGTCTGCAGAAGACGTGGCAGCGGAAACTACGTGAGATGTATTACACCCTGCACATCGAAAAGCGTTACACAAAACGGGAGATT
>CEUS01158183.1_pt1 | contig 20985 bp, 16 predicted proteins | sample 427031 | NCBI WGS metagenome assembly CEUS01 (sample SAMEA2622837, study PRJEB7988) | marine metagenome | biome: marine biome (ENVO:00000447); feature: marine epipelagic mixed layer (ENVO:xxxxxxxxx); material: "saline water (ENVO:00002010), including plankton (ENVO:xxxxxxxx)" | depth 140 m | reverse complement strand
CGAGGGCGTCGAATGCCACCATGGAGCCTAACGACTGCATCTGGGTGGAAGGACGGCCGGTTTCATTTTCGATCCACTGCCCCAAGATCTCCGCAAGAATGTACTGTTCAGTGAAGCCTTTGGCGCCGATAGTGACAGGTCGGATGCTTGGAAGAAATACGGTCGTGGCTAGATTGAAGCCAAGGTATAGATAGAGAGTCCCCAGTGCTGCGATTAGGCCGAAAAATTGGCGTAGCTGGCGCTTGCGGACGCTGATTTCAAGTCCCCGAACTAGCCCATCGAGCACGAGAGCTAGTATTGCGGCTGCCACGCATCCGATTAACACCGAAGTGTGGTTACGTGTTTGTAGTCCACTGAAAATGTAATTACCTAGACTCGTGGCACCTACTGGCGTCGAGAGGGTTGCTACTCCGACAGTCCAAGCCGTTGCTGTGCGCAGACCTGCAATAATCACCGGCATCGCGATTGGGAGCTCAACACGGTATAGCTGCTGGCTCGGGGTCATGCCGACTGCTTTTGCCGCATCAAGGAGTGCGGGATCCACGTTTGCGATACCGGTAACGGTGTTCCTGAGGATTGGCAATATCCCGTAGAGGGTCAGTCCAATGAATGCAGGTAGAAAGCCAATACTCTGGAAATTGAATGTAGCTAGTAGCGGCACCATGATGGCCAAGAGCGCGAGACTTGGCACTGTCTGGATAATGGCTGCTAAAGCGAGTACGGGGCGCTCAAGCCATTTCACTCGGGTAACGACCAACCCCAGGGGTAGGCTCACGGCAGTGCTACAGAGTAGTGCGAGCAACGTCAGCTGGACATGGGAAGTTAGATAGCTTGGCAGCAGTGCAAGTTGTTCTTTCACTAGACAGCTCGCTATCTAAAGAGTGGTCACTGAAGTAGGCGGTTCAAGGCTCAAAGCGAGTCGCCTTGAAGGCCCACACAGTATAGTCTTCCTCACCTGCTGACATTATTACTTGTCTCTCTCGATATTTTCCGAAGAACTACTGTTTCCCGTGACCAACGTTTCGACTAGTTGAGCCTCCTGCCGTGGTGCGTCTAGTAGCTGGCGAACATAATCATCGGCCGGGTCAAGCATTAACGCTGCAGGGGTGCCAATCTGCCTCAGAGTACCCTTTTGCATGATGGCGATACGATCAGCCAATTTTAGAGCTTCTGCTATGTCGTGCGTGACGAATACGATCGTCAGACTGAGTTCGTGTCGGAGCCTTGCCAGGAATTTCTGTAACCGTTGGCGTGTTAGTGGGTCAAGTGCTCCAAAGGGCTCGTCGAGAAGCATTACTCGAGGTTTAGCTGCCAATGCCCTGGCGACTCCTATCCGCTGTTGTTGTCCACCGGAAAGCTGAGTCGGATTGCGTTCTCTCAGCTCTCGTGAATCGAGTCCAACTAGTTCCAGTAATTCGCTGACACGGTTCTGGATTTTACGGGGAGACCAGCCCAATAGAGTTGGCGTGACAGCGATGTTCTCGGCGACCGTCATGTGCGGGAAAAGCCCTACCTGCTGGAAGGTGTATCCTATCTTTCGCCGGAGTTCGAAAGGTACTAGTTCGGCTGAGTCCCTGCCATCTATCCAGACTGAACCACCGGATGGCTCAATCAATCGGTTAACCATCTTGAGAGTTGTTGTCTTGCCACACCCGGAGCCTCCAAGCAGCACCAGAAATTCTCCGTCTGGCACTTGAATCGAAAGGTCGTCCACCGCCACTGTGTCGCCATACAGTTTGGTTAGGTGGCGGAGTTCGATCATTTCGTCAACTACTCAGCGGTATGGAGGTATATGACGGCAAACTAGACACATTGGTTAGTGCGTGAAGTTTCCCAACGCCACACACATTGTTCATGACCCAGTGCCTTTTATGGTCTCACCGTCTGGGCCATCTGCTTGACCGAACCAGAGCCATTGGAAAAACCGTGAGAGATTAAATCTTTACCAGCGTACTTTATGGCTACTCTCGGATTACACAGTGCTCACGTTAGGCGTGAATTTGTTGACGGTCAACTACCTCGAGCTGATCCAGCCAATAAGCGTTGTCGTCTCGTCGGCAAATAAAAAATCGACTTAAGTCCGCTGCGTACTTGGCTTGGTGGTAGCGAAGATATATGTGTTCCGTGTCGACCCCGATGATTTCAATCTTGCCAGTTTCGTGCGACATGCAGAACCGAGCTCGCCGGGCTAGCCCGGATCCACGTTTGAGTGCATTCTGGAATATGGTCCAACCCTCAACGATCGGAACCTCATATGGTTGGTTGCCTGCGGTTGGTCTTCCCTGAAAGAGGTAATACGGGCTACACCCGATGTATGACAGAGTCGAATACATTTCAGCGAGCACGGTTGGGTCGTCATTAATCCCTCTGATGATCGGGCACTGGTTTACGCAGATCACACCATTCCGAATACAACTGTCGATGCCTTCTATGGCCAGTGGCGTCAATTCATTCGGATGGTCGAAATGAGCCATCAGATAGATTCGCTGTTTAGGAGTCGAATAGGTCCTAAAAACCGATTGAAGCTCTTGATCGTTCAGGACGCGATACGGATCAAACGCCGGCATCTTCGATCCAATACGGATAATCTGGACATGGTCAATACTGCGGAGCGCATCAAAGATTTCAGTTAATCTTCGCGTGCTCATCAAAAGAGGGTCGCCACCGGTCAGCAAGACATTGGTCACTTCTGGATGTGAGGCGATATAGGCTAATCCTTCAGTAATATCGTTGGTTGTCTCATCGTTATCGTCCATGAAGAGCCGTTTTCGAAAGCAGTATCGGCAATATGCTCCACAAACCTCATTGCACAGCAGGAGTACCGTGTCGGTGTATTTGTGTTGAACGCCCCGGGCGACTGTGACAGATTCCTCGTTGCTTGCGTCTAATGCACCCCAATCGGTCAGTTCCTCTTCGCGTGGAATGATTAGTTGCCGAATCGGGTCATCGGGGTCTTCCCAGTTGATCAATCCGAGGTAATAATCGTTTGCTCGGAAGACATACCTTGCCGAAACTGGTCCCAAACGGTCACGCTGTTCTGCAGTTAGCTGGGTTACTTGTTCAAGCTTCCTGACATATTTCACGCGTTTGGGCCCACTATCCTGCAGTGGGTTCTGGGTCGCGGAATTGTCAATATTCATTCATAGTCCTAAATCGGGGCACTTTAGCCGTTCGAGTTCTGTCTAGCATGATGCCTGGCTCCAGAGGGACGGCCCGATACCTCGGTGCTATATATCTCTCAAAATATCGAGAGCCAGTAGAGCTCCAATGGCCAAGATGTGTTCCGGTTTCTCACAAGGCCTAAAAGCGTCAGCGATAACCATCTTGTATGACCTCGCAGCCCGGATTCGGCCAGCCGCACTGTTGGACAGCGGATACCCGCTGAACGAACAGCCATCATCGACACACTGATGAAGCTCGAACCAAGGGCATTTCACGCTGGTGAGCTTGGAGCTTAATATCAGTATCAAGTATTCGCACCTCATAGTGCAACCCCTGTAGTCTAGGCGCTGGAAGGTTACATAACTCGAAATCAGACCATTGGAAGTTGATACAACTTTTGTGGAAGATATAACCTCTTATTGAGCTGAGACTTAAAAGAACATAAACACTCTGGCAAGGGCGCCAAATCTTCCTAATTCAAGTTTTCGGCAGCAGGTTCGGAATTCTTTGGCCTTTTCCTAGAGTGGGTCTGCCGGTGTTGCTGCAGTTAGTTTGCACGTCGTCGGAGCCTTTCAAGGCTACGGACTAAACTTAGCGGTGGGGTTCGCTTCCGCTGGTGGATTCGAATCTGGTAATTTCCCTGGCTTTACTCCTAGGCTCACTAGGAACGGTTGCTGGAAATATCCTGAGGAGGAAAGCTTAAACCTTCCCGGTGGATGATGTGCAGCATCAGGCAATTATCGAATCGGTTCGGGAAAGGATTTCCGAAAGATTGATATGACTCTTACAAACAGGATGTCTAGGCTGGTCGGCCGCTTTGCCAATACCCGATTTCCTCATTGGCTTCAGACTTTGATTAATCGTGTTTACGTGCGTTTGTTGAGGGTCGACCTCGTTGAGTTTGATCCACCGGAAGTCTACCCGACACTGAATGCCCTCTTTGGCAGGCGGCCAAGGAAGCTGCGCGACTGTAATTCCGGAACCGACGCTCTGATTGCTCCTTGTGATGCTGAGATCAGTGGCTATGGTCGACTTCGTGGCAATTCACTTCTCCAAGTCAAGGGAATAGATTACTCAGCGCGTGACTTATTGACCGAGCATTCCCAACATGTCGATAGAGTGGTTGATGGTGCTTATATAACCTTCTATCTATCGCCAGGCATGTATCATGGCTACCACGCACCAGCTACTTTCCATGTTGAGCGTTTGATCCACGTTCCAGGCACGCTATGGCCTGTCAACTCAATGGCTATGAGAACGGTGCCCGGGTTGTTTGCGAAGAATGAGCGGGTGATCTTGGAGGGTCGTAGACTGTCTGGTCAGTGCTTTTGGATGGTGTTTGTGGGTGCGACCAATGTCGGGAGCATAACGGTCGATTTCGAGCCGTCCCTCCATACAAACACCGGTTCGCTCGAACCGAGAGTGTTCGATTATCCTGCTAAACATACCGTTAACAAAGGAGCATATTTGGGTCGTTTTTTAATGGGATCTTCGGTTTTGTTGCTTGCTGAGTCACAAAGACACCCCCCAACTCTCTTAGGAATGTCCCGTGTGCAGGTAGGCGATCCATTACCGTGGCCAGCTTCTCTATAGGTCATGTTTCTTCTTGCGGGTTTTATTTCTTCTGTAGCTGATAACTGTCTGATTGTGAGCTGGCCGAATTTTCGTCCCGGTCAAGCGGTGGCCTGCTGAGCTAGGTAGACCGGGTAGAGTCGGGAGGTAGTCTGGGCTGGAAATGCTTGCGCAGCATTGAACCCATTGCTAGGCCCCGGTAGGATGTTGTGATGCTTGCCAAGAAAATCTTCGATGAATGGATTTATAGGTTGCCGCTCACGATTGTGCTAGTCACGACGATGGGGGCTTGTAGCGACCGAGCATTGGATGAGGATTCGACTGCACTTTTAGAGCCTGTTTTGGATGCCGGTTTTGGAACAATTGTCAGGGTTGATCCCCTATTCAATGAACTAGTCTCGGCTGACGCTGTCATTGAGCGTCTTGCTGACGGGTTCGGTTTTACTGAGGGACCACACTGGATTGAGTATCACGGCTTATATGGTGGGGCAGTGTTGTTTAGCGACATCCCCGGAAACACGATCTTCTTGTGGAGTTCTGATAACACGGTCACTCCCTTCCTGAAGCCGGTATTCGAGGGAGTTCGTGATGGAGTGATGGCAGGATCGAATGGCATCACGGCCGATAACGAAGGACACATCCTATTCACAGAGCACGGGAATCGCCAGATCAGTCGGATCGAGGCTGATGGTTCCAGGGGCACCGTTGTGGACACTTACGAAGGTAATCGGCTGAACAGTCCGAATGATCTCATTTTCCACTCAGACGGTTCACTCTACTTTACTGATCCCCCGTACGGATTAGCCCGGCAGGATGCTGACCCGGACAAAGAAGTCAGTGTCAACGGAATATATCGCTTGGCGGACGATGGCGTATTGACTTTGCTTGCGGATCAGACACGTCCGAACGGTATAGGCTTTTCACCGGACGAGTCTAGGTTGTATGTTTCGAATTCTGACAACTCGAGCCGGTTGTGGATGGTCTACGATGTCTTGGAGGATGGGTTGCTTGAAGACGGGCGTGTGTTTGCTGATGTTACCGAAGATGCAGCCGCGGGACTGCCGGATGGTTTAAAGGTGGACGAGCTTGGCAATATCTGGGCGACTGGACCGGGTGGTATTTGGGTGTTTAGCCCCGAGGGGCAACATCTCGGTTCAATCCAGCCGACGGAGAGACCGGCTAACCTGGCATTTGGGGGGGCTGATGGGATGAGTTTGTTTATGACGGCACAGACCGGCCTGTACCGAATTCGTGTCAACGTTCGTTGGGCTGGACGGTAGAAGTGCAATTGTCCGAGATGGCTTGTGCGATTGGTGGTTCCTGTGAAATTACGTAGAACCGCAATTTTATTGATTTGATTATTGGGACCTGATCGCAGTTGAGTCCCCCTCTTGATTCTTCAAATGGGCAGGGATCCGTTCTGTGTTGGCTCGAAATACTCTAGGTGACTATGGCAGAGAAGATTTGTTTTTGGTTGACGCCGGTCTTGTTGGGTTTATCAGGTTTGTTCGTTGTACAGGCCTACATGCAACAAGAGGACCTGAAACTTCGGAATTTCGAAGCTGAGATCGAAACCGCCCTGCGAACGGCGAAGACTGCCGCTGGGGTCGAATTTTTGGGTGCCCTATCGCGAAACTGTTTACTACCAGCCAGTGGCAATGTTAACACCAATGATAGCGTGCCACGTTACATCCAAGATCCATCTAATGTGCCACCACGAGAAGCGTGGTATGCGGACTCAACTCAAGTGTTCGATAACCTTTTCTTTGTAGGCGGAAAGCTGCATACCGCGTGGGCATTGGTGACGAGTCAGGGCATCATCATCATTGACACGATCTATCCGTACAATTCAGAAGAGTTGATCATTGGTGGTCTTGAGCGGTTGGGTCTCGACCCCGAAGAGATTCGATATGTCATCATTTCGCACGCACACGGTGATCACATCGGGGGTGCACAAATGTTGCAGGAACGATATGGGGCAAAGGTGGTTATGGGCGGACCAGATTGGGAACTTGTCGAGACTTACCCGAATCGGTATACCTCTATGGCGCCGACCCGAGATGTTGTGGCTACCGATGGTATGAAGTTGACACTTGGGGATACGACGATGACTCTCTGGGAAACACCTGGACACACACCAGGAACACTCTCGTACACCTTTACTGTATATGACCAAGGCCGACCTTTAAACGTGGCATATTCTGGGGGGACGGCATTCAATTTTGTTAACAACACCCCAGAGCCAGGGATTCGAAATTTTCAAACTTATATCGAGTCGCAGCAGCACATTGCTGATCAGGCTGCCACTACTGGGGCAACTGTCCTGCTTTCAAACCATTCAGAGTTCGACAGCGCGGTAACCCGTAATCGCATGCTCCTTGGGCGGGGTGATGGACCTCATCCGTATGTCATTGGTGAAGAGTGGGTACAGCGTTATTTCCGGGTCCTACAGAGTTGCGCAAGGGCGGCTCAGTTGAGACTGGAGCGTGCTGTAGCCACTCATCCATCTGGACAGAGGGTACGGGAATAGCCATGAGTGCTTCAATGAAAGCTGTGCGGTGCCATCGGTATGCAGGACTTGATACTCAAGGGACACCGCTACCGGAACCGGAGTTGCTGAGCGCGGTTTTGTCTCTGGACGAGATCCCACGGCCTGAGTGTGGGCAGGGCGAGGTTCTAGTGTGCACCCATTATGCGGGTGTTCAATATCCTGATGCTCTCCAGGCACAGGGTCTGTACCAACAGAAGCCGAGTCTCCCTTACGTTCCTGGTATGGATGTGACTGGGACTGTCCTGGAAACAGGATCGAGTGTCACTGGGTTGGAAGTTGGAGAGCGAGTTGTTGCTCAGATGAGTATCGGAGGCCTTGCTGAGGTGGTTGCGGTTCCCAGCCAGTCTGTGTGGCCCGTTCCGGATGGGATGTCTTTGTCGCACTGCGCAAATTTGGGGAGAAACTTCTTCCCAGCCTACCATTCGTTAAAGGTCATAGGGGAGGTTGGAGATAACGATCTGGTGCTAATTGACGGTGCATCTGGTGGTGTTGGCATGGCGGCCGTTGAGTTGGCAAAGGCAATGGGTGCGAAGGTGATCGCAGGGGTCAGCTTGCCAGAGAAAGCCGGATACCCAGCTGCTGTTGGGGCTGACCGAGTGCTCTGCTACGGGAACACCCGAGAAAGCTTCCGTCAATTCAAGAACGATATCAAACGGGTTGCAAAAGAGTTGGGCCATCAGGCCGGTGTTGATGTCGTGCTCGATATGGTTCAGGGAGAGCTCTTTGAAGCAGCACTAGTCTCGTCAGTGAGGCCGCTTGGTAAGATTTGCCTAATTGGCTTTACCGCTGGGCAGAAGCCGATTCGGCCGGGTTTGTTACTCATCAAGCAGGCGGCTGTTATTGGAAGTATCTGGGCTGGCTGGGCTCAAGCTAACCCGGAAGCGCATCAGCAAAATGTGAGTGAGATTATAGAGTTTTTGTCTGCGGGTTCGATTCAGCCACGAGCCGATCGGATCTTTCACCGCGACGATTTTCTCAAGGCGTTTGAACTCTTTGAAAACAATCAAGGTCGTGGAAATACGGTTGTGTGCTTTACAGAAGAATAAGCTTGTCGATTTCTCAGGCTTTGTTACAGCCTGCCTCCAACATAGCAGTCAGTGATGTCGAGTTTGTCGCAGTGGGTGCACACACATGCGGATTCTTTTTGTTGTTAAACAGACGGGGATTCTTCGGCATTTCGAGGAGGTGATATTGAGCTTGGCTCGGCGAGGCCACCGGGTTCGTGTCGCGTCGCCTGTTGATGATCCTGTGTCGCTGTCGGATACCTTCGGTGGAGTAGCCAGAATTTCGGACACAGTGTGCCCGTCTGAACGAAGCGATCAATGGGGCGATGTTATTGGCGTTCTCAGAAGTAGCCGCTCCTATGCACGATATTGGAACCCCCTGTTCAAAGAGGCGCCAAAGCTTCGAATGCGGGCATTCCGGAAATTCGCACCTGAATTATCGGCTGACGGTATTACTCATCTAAAAGCCCAATGTCCTAAATGTCATGGAACGCTTCGGAACGAGGAGTTGAGTGACATTGTTCGATCCATAGGCCAAGCTCAGTCCTCCCGCCTGTATCGCTTTGCCCAGCTTGTCGAAGCCAGTGTGCCGAGTGACCCGGCCATTGAAGCTTTTCTGAGACGAGAGCGACCTGATCTTGTGGTCGTCACGCCTCTTGTGAACCATCAGTCTTTTCAACCAGATTATGTGAAAAGTGCACAGGTACTTAATATTCCCACGGTAGCTCCTATTTTTAGCTGGGACAACTTGACGAATAAGGGATTGATGCACGTTATTCCGGATTTTATTTTGGTTTGGAACGAAATCCAGCGTCGAGAGGCAATCGAACTCCACGATGTACCAGCCGACAGAATCGAGATAACAGGAGCCCCTCGGTTTGACCCTTTTCAGCGAATGGTCCCAACTTTTAATCGTTATGCCTTCTGCGAAGCTAAAGGCTTTGATCCAGAAAAGCCAATTCTTGCATATTTGGGTTCCTCGAAGTTTATTGCCCCGGATGAAATTCGCTTCGTGAAGCGGTGGTTGGAAACCCTCAGAGGTTGTAGTGATTCAAATCTTTCATCGGCGAGCATCATTTTGCGCCCGCATCCGCGGCAGGGGAAAGAGTGGTTGGCTGCCGATTGGTCGAGATGGAAACGTGTGGCCGTGTCGGTGTCAGACTATCAAAACGCTGACCAAGAGTTGTTTAACTGTCTATATCACTCCGCTGCGGCGGTCGAGGTTAACACTAGTGCGGCAATTGAAGCTGCCCTTACGGGGACACCTGTGTTCACCGTGCTAGATGATGAATTTCGCGACGGTCAGGTGGGTACGGTGCACTTTCACTATCTGCTAGAAGGTAACGGTGGTTGTATCCGTGTCGCTGGTTCCCTGGATTCCCACGTGCAGCAATTGGTGGCGTTGCTGGCGGGGAACCCAGAAGCGACACGTGACCGAACGGCAGATTTTGTGGCTCGGTTTGTTAAAGGTGGACTGGTTAGTGAGCTGCCAACTCAGCGAATGGTCCGTGCACTGGAAGTCGCCGGTGGAAGCTGGTTCGAAAGGTGTTTCCGACGTCTCAGGCGCCGTTGCAGGGTCAGTAATGTGATGCACTGACCGGATGGGTGTCTGCTGTCTCTATGCTCGCTCCAAGTGCATCAAATTTGTATCTGTGACCTCTTCTGGGAAGCTTTCGTAGCGACCATATTAAGGTGGTTTAGCGACCGACTTGGTGGTCCGAAGCGCTACTTCACGGGAGTGTCCATTCGTGAGTGGAACCGGAGCACGAACTTAGGGAGAAACTGTCTGCTGCTGTGTGGAAGAGTCAGGTTCACTCAAAGCTTCTTCGATTTCAAAGCCAGCTTCTTCGATGAGAGTTCGTGCTGCTTGGGAGCCCTGTCCAGGCGTTGTCAGATACCCTTCAACAAAAATTGAATTGGCAGGGTAAAAGGCTAGACCTGACCAGCTGCCGAGATGTAGCTCTCGACCAGCAGCCATGCGAATCTCACTTTGAGGGTTGAGGAAGCGCATCAGGCAGAGTGCTTTTAGTCCTTTGATCGGGTCTACCTTTTGTTGCTGGCCGAGGGGGCTACCTTCGATCGGATACAGGAAGTTGACCGGAATCGAGTCAATTCCGAGTTCTCGAACCGTATACCCAAGCTCGACTATATCCTCATCGTTCTCGCCCATTCCGATGATGCCACCCGAGCAACTAGACAATCCTGCGCGTTTGACGTTTTGAACAGTTTCAACTCGATCATCGTATGTATGTGTGGTGCAGATTTGAGGATAAAAGCGGCGACTAGTGTTCAGGTTGTGGTTCACCCACCCCACTCCGGCATTCTTCAAGTCGGTGGCCTGAGTCTGATCCATCAGGCCTAGCGAAACACAGATCTCTAGGTCTGGAAATTCGGATTTGATGGTTTTAACTGCATCTGTCATGTGTGCGATGTCGCTTGCCTGTGGGCCGCGACCGCTGGCGACCATGCAATATCGACGGGCTCCGGCCGCTACTGCTTTGCGAGCTCCGGTCAAGAGTTGTTGTTTGGAGAGCAGTCGGTATTTTTCGATTGAAGCTGAGGAAATATTCGATTGGGAGCAGTAGTGGCAATCTTCGGGACACAAGCCACTCTGAGCATTTTGCAGCACACATACTTTGACCTTGCGGCCGAACGAACGTTGCCTGACGGTAAAGGCTGCGCTAAGTAAGTCTCGGAGGTTCTCGTCGGCCGTTTGGATCACACAAAATGCTTCTTCTCTAGATAGGGACTCACCGGTCAGAGATTTTTGGGCCAATATAGAGAAATCGATCATCTATATACTCCTTGCGTTGCTCTTCACACCACGGGTGGAGACTTTGCTTAGCTTCAACAGTGGTCGAAGGTCAATTGCATTCGTGATTTGTCGGGCCAGTTCATCACTGTCGGTAGCAATGTTACCGCTGAGCGAGAGAAAGGGAAGATTGCCAAGGCATGGGACATCCGTTATGTCAGCCAGGGTCTCGGCGTTGGTTTTAATAGCCAAGTCTAAATCCGATGTTGGATGGTTTAGCACATAGCCCATTAGCGGTAGGTCATGTGCCTGTACATAATTAAAAGTGAGTAGAGCATGATTTATTGCGCCAAGTTTCGAACCAACTACAATCAAAATTGGTAATTGTAGGTCAGCTGCCAAGTTGCCGAATGAATAGCTACCGCTCAAGGGAACTAATAGGCCCCCAGCACCTTCGACAATTACTATGTCATGATTCTCGAGTTGACGCTCTAGAGCTTCTCGAATCCGTGGCACGCTAATTGTTGTGCTCGCCATCTTGGCAGCAACGCTTGGAGCGAGTGGTGGTCCAAACCGATATGGGCAGATTTCTTCAAGGGGAGTCTGGGATGCTGAAAAATCCGCAAGACGGGCGGCATCTTCTGGGTAAAATTTTCCGGCATGTTCAAGGCAGCCTGTCTCTACTGGCTTCATGACGCCTACTCGTTTGCCTTGAGCCGTCAGGGCTGCGGCTAGCCCGCAACCAAGGACGGTCTTTCCAACACCGGTGTCCGTTCCGGTGATCAAGAAGCTTGGCATGTTACTTTTTGGATGGAGTGATGGGTGACGTCGAGCAACAGTGTCATTTCATCAGAAGAAATACTGAGTGGTGGCATGAGAACGATGACATCCCCAAGTGGACGAATCATTACGCCCTCCTTGCGAGCCTCAGTAGCGACCTTGAGGCCGATTCGGTCTTCTGGTTTGTAGGAAGTCTTTGGTTTGGTGTTGCGCATGAGTTCGATCCCGACCATGAGGCCGCACTGTCGGACGTCGGCTACGTGGACGAGGCCAGTGAAATCGGTCTGTAAGCGTTCTTTCAGCTGCGCGATGCGAGGTGCGATTTGACCTAGCACCTGGTCCTCTTCGAAGATTTCCAGATTTGCTAATGCTGCTGCGCAGGCGAGCGGATTACCGGTGTAGGTATGGCCATGGAAAAATGTTTTGAACTCGTGGTGCGGTGCCAAAAAGGCAGAAAAAATCTCTTCTGATGTGAAAGTCACAGCAAGAGGTAGATACCCTCCGGTGAGACCTTTACCTACGCACATGACGTCAGGTTGCACATCAGCGTGGCTACAGGCAAACATTTTGCCTGTCCTTCCAAATCCAGTAGCGACTTCGTCGCAGATCAACAAGATGTCATGCTGCTTGGTCAAATCTCGCAGGGCTTGCAGGTAGGAAATCGGATGTGTCCACATTCCGGCCGCACCTTGCATGAGTGGTTCGATGATTAGGGCAGCTATTTCTCGGTGGTGTTGTGAGAGAAGGACTTGAGCTTCATTCGTTGCTGCAAACACCGCATCCCCTTCAGTCATTCCCTGGTAGAACCGAAATATGTGGGGCGGGGATAGACGGAATGTGTCCGGGAGGAGGGGCTGATAATAGTGGTGAAATAGTTCCGAGTATCCGACACCGACTGCACCAAGTGTGTCACCGTGGTAACCACCAACCAAGGATACAAACTTCACTTTCTGAGGTGAATTCTTCAGTTGCCAGTACTGGTAGGAGAGTTTTAGTGCGATTTCTGTCGCGGTCGAACCGGCATCAGAATAGAAGATTCTAGTCAAATTGTCTGAAGCAAGATCAACGAGTTTCTTGGCTAGGGTTGTGGCTGGGATGTTTGCTAAGCCCAGCATGGTTGAATGTGCGATACGGTCAAGTTGGTCACTAATGTGCGAATTCAAGTCTTTGTGGGTGTGGCCGTGTACGTTGCACCACAGCGACGAGACGCCGTCAAGATAGCGATTGCCGTGGATGTCGATCAGGTAATTCCCTTCACCACGAGCGATCATAATGGGATCTTCGCTTAACCACTCCTGCATCTGAGTAAATGGATGCCATACGTGCATGTGGTCCCAGGTTTTTAATTCTTCATACGATGGAGTCGTCATGATAAAAGGCCAAGCTTTTTTCCGGCCTCGGCAAAAGCCGAGACGGTGTATTCCATGTCTTCTGGAGTATGGCTAGCCATAGGCGTAAGGCGAATCCGTGAGGTGTTGTCTGGTACGGTGGGCGGTCGAATTCCTGGGGCAAAGATACCCTGACTAAACAGTTCAGCAGCCAGAGCCATTGTCTGACTGGTGGCTCCAATTATGATCGCCAGAATCTGTGAACGGCTATTGGCCAGTGTGTAGCCCAATGTGGTTAATTCTTTGGCCAAGAAATCAGCATTGTCACGTAGCTGTTGGCGCCGTTTCGGCTCATTCGAGACTATGTCAATCGCAGCGATTGCTGTTGCGGTAACCGTGGGGGGGAGGGCGGTGGAGTAGACAAAACTGCGTGCGCGATTTATCAGCCAGTTCACAAGTTCTCGGCTGCCAGCTACATAGCCACCGGACCCCCCGAGGGCTTTGCTTAGGGTGCCCATTTGGATTTCTATTTCAGAACTAAGGTTGAACTCTTCAGCAATTCCAGCTCCGTTCGGCCCGAACACGCCGGTCGCATGGGCCTCATCAACCATCATCCAAGCTTTGTGCTGTCGAGCCAGGGTCGAAATTTCGTCCAATGGTGCGATGTCGCCGTCCATGCTAAATACAGAATCGACCACGATGAGACGATTCTCGTAGCCTCGACATGAGTCCAGGAGGTGAGCCAGGTGACCCATGTCATTATGTCGAAAGACGAGGGTGTTAGCGTGGGAAAGCCGACAGCCATCAATGATACTGGCATGGTTTAATTCATCGCTTAAGATCACGTCGCCTCGAGTCATGATGGAGGAGATAGTGCCAACGTTTGCGTGGTACCCGGTTGGGAAAACCAATGCAGCTTCAGTATGCTTGAGCTCCGCAATTCGACTCTCTAGTTGTTCATGTAATTCCATTGTTCCAGAGATCAAGCGTGAAGAACCAGACCCACAACCAAATTGTTTGATTGCCTCTTGTGCTGCCTTCTTTAGGAGGGGGTGGTTAGCCAGCCCCAAGTAATTGTTAGATGCAAGCATCAGAACTTCACGACCATCGATGACGACCTTGCTTTCTTGTCTACCTTCTACCAGGCGCAGGTTGCGGTACAGATCTTCGAGTTCGAGCGCCGCTAGTCTAGTTGAGAGGACGTCTTTCAACATGTTCTCATTTCTCTCAAAGGGTAGAGCTGCTCATTAATGCTAGAAGGTGCGTCAGGGGATGAGTGCACAGCACCACAATTCTACAGGTGGGCATCTGATGAAGGTCAGGGATGATCGAGAACAAAGTTTGGGCTGCTTTCCCGATTGGTAGAGATGTTTCCCACAATGACACAATTTAAATTATACAAAGCCCGTAGGCGTTGGGTGGATTGGTTCACTGGTTGCCGAGAGCCAACTAAGGTCGAATACATTGCGAAACGGATACTGAACGTCTAATGTATGACCCTGTCAATTGAGATCTTAACCTTCCCAGATGACTGAGTGGGCAGGCTGCGACGCTGGTTGCTATTACCTAGGGGGCGATGACCATGAAAATTTACTTTGCTGCTCTAACCGCCGCCATAATGACTCTTTTCGGCATGGGGCTGTCTGCGCAAACCGATTCTGTTGAACCACCGAGACCCGTGGTTGGCCGTTCAGTAGTAATGACTACCTACGGTATTGTTGCTGCGAGTCAACCGCTGGCTGCCCGTGCCGGCGTGCAAGTTCTGGAGCGGGGCGGAAACGCCGTGGACGCAGCCATCGCGGCCAATGCGGCGATCGGCCTGATGGAGCCGACCGGGAATGGCATTGGAGGCGACCTATTTGCCCTTGTCTACGATGCGAGTACTGGCGAACTGCATGGACTGAACGCCAGCGGCTGGGCACCTGCTGGGAGGACGGTTGAGTTCCTCCGTTCGAAAGGGATCGAAGAGATGCCCCAACGCGGCATCTATTCAGCGACGGTGCCTGGCGTGGTTGCAGGCTGGGACGCGCTTCGGGATCGCTTCGGAACATTACCGTTCTCAGAACTGCTTGCTCCAGCGATTTTCTATGCGGAAAATGGCTTCCCGGTGTCGCCCGTTATTGCGGGAAGCTGGGGGCGATCTGCACAATTCTTGTCGGGGCACCCAAACTCGAAAGAGACGTTTCTAGTTGGCGACTTGGCGCCAGCGGCTGGAGAATTATTTCGCAATCCTGACCTAGGTGGTTCGTTGCGGCGTATTGCCGAATATGGTCGCGACGGATACTACACAGGCCCGACCGCCGAAGCTATTCTGCAGATCTCGAGAGAACAGGGGGGCACCTTCACCGCTGAGGACCTGAGCGAGTTCAAACCCGAGTGGGTCACACCGATCTCGACTACCTATCGTGGCTGGACCGTGAGCGAGATCCCCCCCAATACACAGGGTATTGCCGCGCTAATGATGCTCAATCTGATGGAGCAGTTCCCGATGGGCGAGTACGGCTTCCATAGTGCGGAAGCTCTGCATGTGATGATCGAGGCCAAGAAACTTGCCTACGCGGATATGGTGCACTATGTCGGTGATCCGAATTTTTCCGAGATTCCGGTCGGGCCAATGCTGAGCAAAGAACGGGCAGCAGACCGGGCAGCCTTGATTGATTCGACAAGGGCGGCATGTACAGTCGCTCCGTCGCATCTTGAGGGTTTCACAAACTCGGAAGGTAACGACACGATCTATTTATCAGTCATCGATGACGATGGCAACATTGTGTCCTTGATTCAGAGTAACTACAGTGGGTTCGGGTCTGGACTAGTTCCACCTGGGACCGGATTCATGCTGCACAACCGTGGAGCGCTGTTCACGCTCGAAGAAGGACAGGCGAATACGCTCGCGTCTCGAAAACGCCCACTGCACACAATTATTCCAGCGTTCATGGAGAAGGATGGGGTCCAGATCGGCTTCGGGATTATGGGCGGCTGGAACCAAGCACAGGCCCACGCGCAGTTCGTAGCCAATATCGCCGATTATGGCTTCGACATCCAAGAAGCCCTGGAGGCCGGCCGATTTACCAAAGGGTCCTTCTCGGGATGTGACGTCCGCATAGAAGCTCTGATTCCCTCGGTGACCCGTAGCTCGCTGACTGAGTTAGGCCATGAGATTGAGGTGAGACCGCTTCGAACTGGTAGCTTCGGTAACGGCCAGGCAGTGCAAGGGACCCGCGAAGGTGTACATTTCGGTGCCTCGGAACCAAGGCACGACGGGATGGCTATTCCCCAAGCCCCCCCTCTGTTTTGAGCGGTGCCTAAGGGGTCACCCACGAGTCTCAGGGGTGATTCTATGTTTCTGAGTGGCTTTGCAGTGCTTCGAAACCAGTGGTTTTGTTAGGTAGTGAAGTAATGGTGAGCCGCCAGGGACTCGAACCCCGAACCCGCAGATTAAGAGTCTGCTGCTCTGCCAGTTGAGCTAGCGGCCCACAAGGGGCTGGCGCGCCCGACAGGATTCGAACCTGTGGCCTTCGGCTCCGGAGGCCGACGCTCTATCCAGCTGAGCTACGGGCGCAGTAGGGCTGTCGGTGTGGCCGGCCCCGTGAATTCATTCAAACAAATGTTGGCGCGCCCGGAGGGATTTGAACCCCCGACCTACGGGTTCGAAGCCCGGCGCTCTATCCAGCTGAGCTACAGGCGCGCATTCCAAAAACAGCGATCATAGCACACACAAATTCGTCCGTACCAATAGGCAAAAGTGGCCGATGGTTGGATCATTTTCGTGTAAGGTCAGCGAGGGACGATGTCGAAGGCAGCCATTTCGGTTGTGTTCCGTACGAACAGCATTCCCGCGGCAAGCGTTGGGACATTCCAGGTCTTGCCTGTAATCGCACTGAACCGAGCCAATTCTGTGTGACCAGAGGGTGTGGCTGCTACGAGTGCTACCTCGCCTCTCTCAGTCAGGACGACGAGGTGCTTGTCAGCTAGTAATAGCTGACCGTATCCGTAGCGGCCGGCTTTCCAGACTAGCTCGCCAGTTTCAACATCTAAACAGGCGAGGATGGACTCGTCGAGTCCATAGATGTGCCCATCGTACAGCACTGAGCTACTGAACTTGTTCTTCATCCGGTTGGTGCGCCACAGTTCGGTCACTGACCAGCCGTCGCTGGATCTCGTGACTTCAATGAGAGCGGATCCCTGTCCGTATCCAGCCGAGACAAACAGGCGGTTGCTATCGATGGTTATCGGCTGGGAGATGTTGGGTACTGTTGAGACTACCCAGGGGTAGTCCCAAAGTAATACGCCGGTATCCACTCTTAGACCAGCTATACGTGAGGCAGTCACCACGACAACTTGGAGTTCACCATCTAGTTCTGTCAGCATGGGGGCCGTGTAGCTTTGGATATCATCCAGGGAGTGCCACATGATCGCGCCGGTGTCAGCGTGGTAGGCGGTTACCGATTGTCCGGAAGTTCCACCAGGAAGAACGATGACTAAGTTGTCAACGACCAGAGGTGCCGCGGACATCGCCCAATAGAGATTGTCGGCCTTTGCGTCAGTCAAAATGTTGCGTCGCCACCGGAGTGAACCTGTGTTGGCATCGAGGCTCCGTAACTCCCCAGCGGCACCGAGGGCAAACAGCCGTCCATTGTCCCATGTTGGTGTAGCGCGAGGGCCGTTTCCACCCATCATCTCTTCGAATCGTTCCTCCCAACCGTGAGCCCAGAGTTCTGTGCCGGTATTTGGGTCATACGCGGTTACTACTTCCCGGTCACGTCGTTGTTCGATGGTGAAAAGCCGACCGTCAGCATGAATGAAGGAAGCGTAGCCGCCGCCTATCGGCTGTTTCCAAACAACTGGTAGGCCGCTGGTTGGCCATTCGGTTTGAATTTTCCCCATGTAATGGCCATCTCTGGACAGACCGCGATAGGCTGGCCAGAACGAGTCAGGAAGTTCTGTTTGCGAGGTGGAGACGAGTGGTGCCCCAGTCTGTCTGGATCGATCAATCTCGAGGACTTCAGAATGAGTATCTTCATCAAACTGTGATAGCAAGGGCCAAAAACCGCTGCCATCAACTTCGAGGCGGAGTCCTACGAAATGTCCAATTGTTACGGCCGCGGCGGCCGCAACGGCGAGCACAAGGAGAAATCTTGAGGCTATGGACCACCAGAGCTTAGTAGTTGACGATTGTGGCATGGTAAGTGTCTGGAAAATTAGACTCAGGCAATGCTTGAGAGTCGCGCCTCAAGACAGCTAAAGAATCGATCCATCATCATTTTCGACACTCCGCCCAGCAGGCGTTGGCCGACCCTGGCGATTGTTCCGCCAACTTGCACCGATCCAACCACTGTGACAGTAGTTATCCCCTCTGTTTCTGCCAGACTGATCGAACCGCTGCCCTTAACGAATCCAGGCTTTCCGCGACCCTCTACTTTTAATCGATATGTTTTTGGTGGGTCCAAATCCTTCATCTCCACCGTGCCTTCATAGCGGCCGGTTACAGCACCGATGCCCAGCGTCAAGGCTGCGCGATAGCGTTTGTCGTCGATTGGTTCAAGGGATTCGCAACCAGGCAGGCAGGCTGCGATGGCAGCGGTGTCGACCAGTAAGTCCCAGACGGTTTTGACAGGTGCGTCGAATTGGTAGGAGCCTTTTATGTCCATTGATCGTTCTAGTGTGGAAGTTGGGTTGGTGTTGCCGTAAATCTTGGCATCGCTTGCAGCCCCTGTTGTCGGCGCCAAGTTCGTTGTGGAGGCAGGTCGTTCAAGTGGGCGGCCAGAGCCTCGAGGCTTGCTAAATTGTGCACAGGTAGAAAGTCGTCGATCCAGGGAAGTGCAGCCTGCATTCCCCGGGTTAAAGGTCGGTATCGGGGTGAGCCCAGCAGGGGATTCAACCAAATGAGCCGGTAACAGCGACGTTGCAGATGAGCCATCTCGGCGGCGAGTTTGGCCGGGTCCCCACGGTCCCACCCATCTGATATTAGTAACACGACCGGGGCATGTCCCATAATGCGACGGGCCCAGTCAACATTGAACCGCTTGAGGGCCTCACCGATCCGAGTACCCCCCGACCATTCCGTTACATGCCGTGGCAGCGTTGGAACCACGTCGTCGACCGCTCGTTTAGCTAATTGCCTAGTCACCCGTGTCAGAGAGGTAGAGAATAAGAAGGTTTCGGCTTGCTCAAATCCTCTTGCTAGGGTGTGTATAAAGTGTAGCAACATCCGGCTGTAGCGCTCCATTGAGCCGCTAACGTCACACAGTAGCACGAGCGGGCGCATACGCCATCGCCGCCGTCGCCGAGGTAGTGTAATGAGCTCTGCTCCAAACTTGAGGTTAGGCCGAACGACTCGCCGTAGGTCGATCGCAGTGCCTCTTCCTGTCTGCCATCGTCGAGTCAATCGCATACCAAGGGTCCATTTGAGTGCGGCCATCATGTCTCGGGCTTCAGCCATTTCAGCATCGCTGAAGGTAGCAAAATCTTTAGTCCGCGACACACGACGGGTGCTATAGCTCAAGGTAGTGGTCGGATCTCCCTGTAGCGTCGGTTCGGTCGATGTATCGGCTGGGTAGCCTGAAATTTGGCCGCTCGGTGTATTGCCTTGCGTTTGTGGTGGGCCTTTGGGCGGCGCCAGACCTTTCTGAGGCGACCGGGTATTTCTAGGGATTCTCCAAAACATCCGAAAGGCCTCGTCAAACGGAGACAGGTCCTGTGTCCGATGTATGAGCAAGGTCTGCAGCGTATGATAGAAGTCCTGCTGGTGCCCGATATCGATGTGGTCAAGTGCGATTACTGCCTCGAGCATGGCTCCGGCCGGCACGTTCAGTCCAATATCTCTGAGCAGTCGACCAAACAGGATCAGATTGGGCAAAAGGTGGCCAGAATCCGCAACCGGTGAATAGCGTGACTGCGAAAGGTCGTCTGGGGTGGACATGAGGGCGAGGTTCCGGTCCTTATTGGACGGACTCCGACGGCATTTGACTCTGTTCGAACAGTGTTTGAGCCTGCTGGCCACCGATTGCCGCCAAATCTTCTTGGGTCTTTAAGATAAGTCCCAGCGTCTCGTTGATTGTTTCGACATCTAGTTCCTGCCGGTCTAGTGCGACCAGTGCTGCCATCCAATCGAGGGTTTCGGAGATCCCGGATACCTTGTACAGCTCAGCCGTTCGAAGTTTCTGCACAAAGCGTGTCACTTGCTCAGCCAGGCGTGTTGGCGCTTCAGGAATCTTCTCGCGGATGATACGGTGTTCCTTCTCAAAGCTGGGATAGCCGATCCACCAATAGAGGCAGCGGCGTTTTAAGGCATCGTGTAATTCTCTGGTCCGATTTGAGGTGATAACCACGATCGGTGGGGTGACGGCGCTAATGGTTCCAAGTTCGGGGATCGTTATTTGGTAGTCTGACAACAATTCAAGCAGATAGCCTTCGAACTCCTCGTCAGCCCGATCGAGTTCGTCGATTAGTAGGACTGGGGGGCGTCCTCCTGGCGCCTCAAGGGCGCGCAGTAATGGCCGCTTGATGAGAAAGTCCTGGCTAAAGAGATCCGTTGTAAGGTTGCTCCGGTCAGCAGAGTTGTCAGACTCACGCAAGCGTATGTCGAGGAGCTGTCTGGTGTAGTTCCACTCGTACACGGCATGATTGACATCGAGCCCTTCATAACACTGAAGCCTGATTAACTCTGTATTGAGCCCAGATGCCAAGACTTTTGCGACTTCGGTTTTCCCTACCCCGGCCTCGCCCTCCAGAAGCAGAGGACGGCCAAGCCTGAGGGCTAGATAGATGGAAGTCGCCAGCCCTCGGTCGGCAACGTACAACTCCCGATCAAGTAGTTCTTGGAGGCTGTCAATAGAA
>CEUS01069845.1_pt1 | contig 21012 bp, 20 predicted proteins | sample 427031 | NCBI WGS metagenome assembly CEUS01 (sample SAMEA2622837, study PRJEB7988) | marine metagenome | biome: marine biome (ENVO:00000447); feature: marine epipelagic mixed layer (ENVO:xxxxxxxxx); material: "saline water (ENVO:00002010), including plankton (ENVO:xxxxxxxx)" | depth 140 m | reverse complement strand
AGGGCCAAACCTTTTCCTTCAGGACCAGTACCCCCAACAAATCCTATCATCTTTGAATGCCTTCCCATTTACACATGTAAATAAATTCAAGTCCTAATCTTCAGGCCTTACTTCCGATTCTACGGTTATACCATCACCACTACCAAATAATTCCCATGGGCGAAAAGACTCTACAAAGCTTTTCGCTTCATCCAGGTTTGGAATACCTCTCATCGCTCTTCCGGGATCATATCCAAATGTTTTGGCAAATGCATCATATCCATTTTTGGTAAGCCTAACTCCACCTATTTCAATTACTTCATTTTCACCTTCTTTTACACATACTAGACGTTGACCATTTTTACGTTCTTTCCAATACACTTCCATATCTCAATCCTCCTAAACAAATACTATGCAAGCTCTGTTTTTTTCCAACACGTCGATTCGTTTCCAATATTATATTATCCAGCGAATTCAACATATACTATTCGATTCTAAACCTTAGAGTTTGATATAGCAGATTTGCGTGTAATTCAGTCATTTACTACAATAGGCCCCCAGTTCACACAGTATGGAGACACTATATGAATGAACCAAATTCTACACAAATTAGAAATATCGTCCTTCTTTCACACACTGGTGCCGGCAAGACAATGCTCGCAGAATCAATGTTAAATGCAGCTGGAGTATCGACCCGTATGGGAAGCGTAGAAGACGGAACAACTGTGTCTGACTACGAACCCGAGGAGTCTAAGAGAGGATCATCTATACAGTTATCTGTATTGAGATGTCCTTGGAGATCCAACCGATTCAATCTTCTAGACACTCCAGGATATGCTGATTTTCGAGGTGAGGTACTCTCTGGAGCCAGGGTTGCAGATTCAGCTTTAATAATTGTATCGGCTCCTTCGTCAGTTGAAGTAGGAACTCAACAAATGTGGAAAATCGCCGACCAGCATGATCTGCCTAGAATAGTTTATGTTAGCAAAATGGACAGAGAAAATGCTGACTTCCAAAAAGTGGTAGATGATTTGAAAGAACGCTTTGGGAGACAATGCGTTCCTCTTACAGTCCCTATAGGCTCAGAAGACAACTTCTCAGGCGTTATTGATCTTTTGGATTCAAAAGCTCAAGTCCCTGACACTCTTCAGTCATCAATCGAGTCCTTCAGAGAACTTTTAACGGAGGCGATCGCTGAATCTGATGACGAATTAGCTACAAAATATCTGGAAGGAGAGACATTAACAGACGACGAACTGAAACAAGGCTTGAAAACAGGAATAGCCAATGGAAACATAGTGCCCATCCTATCAGGGGACTCTCAATCTAAAAAAGGGATTAATGAACTAATGGATGCACTGTCAGAATATATGCCGTCTGGTGAATCAGGGACCGTCGCATCAGACAAGTCAGGGGAATCCATTGAGATTAAAGGTGACGGTAAATCTAACCTCGCAGCACTCGTATTCAAAACCACCGCTGACCCATTTGTGGGAAAGCTGTCCTATTTTCGGGTATATAGCGGTACCTTGAAAAGTGATTCTCAAATCTGGAATAGTAACACCGAGGAGTCTGAAAGAATTGGTCAAATTTTCCACATAACGGGTAAAACCCAAGAACCAGCAACCTCTTTATCTGCAGGGGACATAGGCGCCGTCCCGAAGCTAAATTCAGTACTGACAGGACATTCAATCAGTGATAAGGAATCAGCTATAACTATAGATGGATTTACATTCCCCTCCCCTGTTTACAGCAGGGCAGTATACCCTAAATCCAAGGCTGATGTAGATAAGATGACTACATCCCTTGCTCGAATTGTTGAGGAAGATCCTAGCATTTCTCTGGAACGAGAACCCAACACACTAGAAATGCTTATGGGAGGATTGGGAGATACTCACGTAGATGTAACGGTTGAAAAAATCAAACGTAAATTTGGAGTTGATTTAGAGTTGTCTTTACCAAAAGTACCTTACATGGAGACAATTTCCAAATCAGCTACTGTTGAATACAAACATAAGAAGCAATCTGGAGGCCATGGCCAATATGGACACGTATACCTCTCACTAGAACCGCTTCCACGGGGATCAGAATTCGAATTTGCCTCAGCAGTTGTTGGAGGGTCAGTGCCAAAAGAATACATCCCTTCTGTTGAAAAAGGTGTACATAAAGCTCTTTCTGAAGGCTCAGTTGCAGGCTTCCCAATAGTTGACATGAAAGCAACCTTAGTGGATGGCAGTTTCCATCCAGTAGATTCATCGGGGATGTCTTTTGAGATTGCAGGCTTGCACGCAATAGGAAGAGGTGTGCTGGAAGCAGGTCCAATATTACTAGAGCCAATTATGCATATCACTGTAAGCGTTCCAGACGAATACACTGGAGAAATAGCTGGGGATCTGAATGGTAAGAGAGCTCGCATACAGAGTATGGCGCCATTAGGAGACGGAACAACTGTCATAGAGGGAACGGTCCCTCAAGCTGAGGTATTAACTTATTCCACTACACTACGGTCTCAAACTCAGGGAATCGGATCATTCACAACTAAGTTTGATCATTACGAAGAAGTACCTGCGCACCTAGTTGATAAGTTAGTTCAGGCTATAAAGTCGATAGATGAATAAACATCATAATATTACAGGATTTCTTCACTCGTCTTTTGGCCAAATTGTTTCATAATTCCTACCTATAATAGCCGATGCTATTTCCGATGCCTCTAATTCACTTAGTTCATCCAAAATGGCCTCACAAGCATCAACCGCCGCATGGTGCCCGCTCTTTTCGAACCTGTCAACTATTCTCTGCCATACACCATGATTTACTAACCCTTCTATTGATCTAACCCATGGTATAAGGGTTAGATTATGCACCCGTGGGAAACTTGGCCTCATACGCCTGATACTTCTAAGCCGTTCTTCCGGAGAATCAGCCATGCCTGATAAGTTAACCAGAGGACCCTGTGTTTCATTGGCCCTAGTATCAATTACTACAGCCTTCCACAGCATAGGGAAATATAGCGAAATCACCTCTGCCGAATCAATACTCATAAGTATGTCATCTAATTCTAAAGCGAAATCATCATCCATTAGCATTCAATCCGTTCTTAAATTCAAGTGAGTTCCTTAATTTTATCTATGAAAGCAGGCAATACTTTCTCCCAGTCCCCGACAACACCAAAACTGGCAGTTTTGAAAATATTAGCATCCCCATCTTTGTTTATAGCGACAACATCTTTTGCCCCTGAACATCCAGCCATGTGCTGGCTGGCACCTGAAATACCTACCGTAATATAAAGATCAGGGGTGACCGTTTTCCCAGTCAAACCTATTTGGTAACTGTGTTCAAGCCAACCCGCGTCACATACCGCTCTGGAAGCACCTACAGCGCCTCCAAGCATATCCGCTAATTGTTGTAATTGTTCAAAAGGTTCTGGCCCACCCAGTCCCCTACCACCAGCAACAATTATTGATGCCTCTTCAAGGCTAACTCCTTCTGATTTACGATTCACAGTTTCCAGACGCTTTATTTTCACTATATCCGGATCAATGTCATATTCGAGTTCGGATACTTCTCCATGGCGAGAACTGTCAGCAGAAATCGGGTCATACAATTTACTTCTCAATATTATTATTTGTGGATCCCTGGGCGGAAACCTAAGTTTTGCAACAGCGTTCCCACCATAAACCGGCCTATGTACCACAATTCGATTAGTACCCTGTTCTACGAGCATTGATATGGAATCTTGAGCAAGTACCACGTTTAGTCTGAATGATAATCTGGGACCCAATTCTGAACCAAACCGAGTTTTTGGAAATAAAATTATTGTAGGTTGAATGTCTCTACAAAATTTTTCCAGAGAACCCAGTTGTACCTCCGAACTCCCATCATCCAGATATTGGGACCGCAATAGGTATACTTTATCTGCGCCGATCTCTATTGCTTGTTGAGAGACACTTTCAGGTGCAGATCCAAAAACCGCAACTGCTACTGGCAAGCTACAATCATTGCTTAACTGCCTCCCGGCCGCAATCAGTTCACCAGTTGTAACAGAAAGGCTGCCGTTACTCCACTCACCCACAACTAAAATATCAGACAAGCCATTCACCTACCACAAAGGGCAATTTCATAAAAGATTCTCCTGCCTCAGCCTTAAAGCAAGATTGCGCCCAGCATCCTCATCATTTTCCCCGTGAATCAATTCGCAAGAACGCTCTGTAACCGGTATAAAAAGATCTAACAATTCGAACGATGGTTCTAATTTAGTCATATTAAGATTCAAATCTTGAATATTCCATATTGTAGGAGATTTTCGACTAGCAGACATTATCCCTCGTAAGGTAGGGTACCTAGGCTCCCCCAGTTCGTTACTCACTGTGACTAGGCAGGGTAATGAAGATTGGACAATTTCGTATCCCTCATCTAGAGATGCCTGTATCGATAATAGCTGGTCTACAATCTCAAGTTTTTGCACAACAGGCACACAAGGTATACCTAGTAACTCCGCCACTCCCAAGGGTACATGAGCATTATCCCAATCTGAGGCCTGCCTTCCACATATAACTAAATCGTAATTACCAATCTTTTTGATCGTTTCAGAGAGAACATATGCTGTAGCAGGTGCATCCAGATTGGATGCTTCAACATCGTCGACTAGTACCAGCTTGTCCACTCCCATAGATAACGGTTTTTTCATTACATCCATTACAAAACCACACCCAATAGAAACAGCTGTAACGGTAACATCGGTATGGTCTTTGATTCTCAATGCAGCCTCAACTGCATTTTCATCAAAACCATTAACTACTGGCGGTATACCATCGGCTGGAACAACTTGTTTGCTGAGTGGATCAATTTTGAACGCTGAAACAGGAGTCTCCGGATCGACAACCTGCTTCACACAAACAACTACATTCAGCACCAACGATATCCCCCTGGGAAATTACAGATTTGATACCTGGCCTGCAATCATGCCATATCCTGACCATGGAGGCCGGATCGTCGATATGCAGACAATCCGAATATAGCACCCGAATATTACCAGTGTCAACGTGGTAAAAGTAGGCTGATTGATACTGTTATGAAAATCAGTGAGAATGAATCTATCGCCTTGACCTCACTGTTGGTATAGTGAACACATCGGACCAAAATTACTAACTATATTAACCGTTCAATAAATTATTCATGCTATATGCCCAAAATCACTGACATTTGTAATCAATCCCCTGATCGGGCATTGGTGATATGCGACTTTTCGCCTCCGAGAGGAATATCATCAAAATTACTTGAGCAAGCCGAAATACTCAATGCTGACTGGATTTCAGTCGCCTACAATCCTGGAAAATCTCCTCGTATTTCTTCTCCTCTTGCTGCTCATTGGATCAAAAATAACGTCCGAAAAGATGTCATCTTCACCATTGCTACTAGAGATATGAATAAACTTGCCATCCAAAGCCTATTAATGGGTGCAAGTTTATTAGAATTGGACAACGTAATTGTGGTCCAAGGAGATAAATTTACCAGACAGGAACTCGATTCCATTCAATTAGTCAACGACTACAGTTCTACTCAACTCATCTCTAGCATCAAATCACTAAATGAGGGTAAAGATTTTAGAGGTTATCAGATTCAGCCTTCCAGCAATTTTTGTATTGGTGCTTCAGTAGAATTGGGGAATGACATGGGGAAAGAAGCCCAGCTTACCAAGAAAAAGATAGATACCGGTGCTGATTTCTTGATAACACAACCAACTTTTGACTACGACAGGCCATCCGAATTTATTCGAGCATACGAGTCAGCAAATCAAGAGACTCTAAAAGTCCCTTTATTCATAGGCATTCAAATAATGGTTCAAGATGGAGTAACATTTGGCCCCATACCAAATTGGGTTACCGAATCAATATCACAGGGATATTCCGGAGATTCCATAGCTCTAAAAATAATATCTCAGCATATGCAAGAAGGTTTCAGGCACTTTTACCTGATCCCTGGTATTCACAAAGGCGGTAGACGTGACTACACATCTGCCAAAAAAGTGATCGATTTCATTAATAGTATCGAAAAATAATCTTTTTGACTTAGTCAACATAGCAAAGATATAATCATCGCCGAATTAAATTTTATGGGGAATTGTGTATTTTGGCTAATGAAACTGGCAAACGTTATTCCTGCTCACAGTGCGGCTCTCAATTCGTAGTTACAAAGGGTGGCGATGGCACTATAATATGTTGTGATGAACCTGTGATCAAGAAAGCATGATCTGTATATTGTCTACAGTGAGGTTCCATGGCAAATCAACTCGGTAGAAGATATCGGTGCGAGCAATGCGGCACAACTATTTTGTGTACCAAGGCAGGTACAGGAACAGTGCAGTGCCACGAAAACGATATGGAAGTTCAAGAACCGAGAAAACTCCCGTCGTCCGACTGAATTCTAACTAAACTCCCAACTTACTGACTACGGCTTCATGTTGTTCATCAGCATGATATGAGCTTCTGACCAACGGGCCTGAGGCCACGTGACTGAAACCTAAAGACTCTCCCTCTTGCCTTAACTGGTCAAACTCTTCCGGGGTGTACCACTTCGATAGCGGGACATGCTTATCCGAAGGTCTTAAATATTGACCAATTGTTAGCAAATCACACTGTGAAGAACGTAAATCACGCATGGTTTCGATAATTTCTTTCCAAGTTTCTCCTAAACCAACCATCATCCCACTCTTTGTCACACTCTCTGGAGCCATATCTTTCGCGCGTGACAACAAGTCAAGAGACTGTTTGTAGTCACCCTTGTGTCTAACTTTCGGAAACACCCTACTCACCGTTTCTATATTATGATTAAGAGTGCTTGGTGAAGCATCCACAACGGTTTTAAGTGCATCCCAATTTCCACAGAAATCGGGTATTAACACCTCAATTTTACATTCTGGAATTCTTTTTCTGATTTGCGTTATACACTGTGCAAATATATAAGCCCCTCCATCCTGTAATTCATCTCGATTGACAGATGTTATTACAACATATTTCAGATCCATACGCTCTACAGTGTTAGCCAATCTCGCAGGCTCTTCCAAATCAAGAGTCAGAGGTACTCCAGTATTCACGGCACAGTATGAACATGCCCTTGTGCAAGTGTCGCCAAGTATCATGAATGTGGCTGTCCTGCGTTCCCAGCAGTCCCCTATATTTGGACAATGAGCCTCCTCACACACAGTGTGTAATTCATTATCTCTAAACCTATTTCTTAAATCGAGATAGTTCGGCCCGCCTGGTGCTTTTACTTTTAGCCATTCAGGAAGCCGTCTCTGAACTACCATCACTCCTCCACAATATATTCATCGGAAATATAATAACACGTACGGATCCAGATGAATCAGTCATTTTTTTGTCACCCGAACATCAAACGGCCTAACATTCGAGTGTCAACCAATCGTTTATTTGTATCTCGAAAAGTTTGTTTGACCAAATCCATGATGATTTGACTTCTCTATTGGGATTTGAATATAAAACTACTTTTTGCAACCATGCTATGCTAGTTGGTTGAAACCCCTGTCACGATTCAGATTACCCAAATTTAAACATCTCGACTATCTAAAACGGACATATTCAACATTGTTAAATTCTAATGACCAGACAAACACATCTGCAAAACTATACTTGGAATCTATGGGCACCTTGGGAGATACAATTGCTCACTTAGACGGTGAACTTATCAATGTATTCGGGGGAATCCCGGGAGAAGAGGTTACTGCAAAAATAGTAAGGTACCGAAGACGCGGGCAACAAAAAACCTCTGCCATTGTGAGTGAAGTACATGAATCATCACCTCACAGGATATCTGCACCTTGCAATTTCTTTTTAACTTGTACCGGATGTCAATGGCAACACATAGAGTACTCCTATCAATTAATACTAAAGAGAGAAAGTGTTCAGAATGCCTTCAATGACTACCCATCACTTGCTAAAACCCCTATCTCTCCGACCCTCCCCGGATCATCCATTTATGAGTATCGAAATCACGCTAGGTTCACCGTTAGATACCAAGGTACATTGGGATTCGTAAATCGGATTACTAGAAGATTTGTGAAAATCGAACGATGCATGATCATGATTCCCGGAATAAATACTATTCTATCTAAGCTCCAGGGTCTAAGTAATGAAACAAGTCAACTCTCGGTTAGATTCGGAAAAAATACTGATGATTTTCTTATCCAACCATTACTTAACAACCCAGAGATCCAAATACCCTCAGGCCAAAAACACTATACCGAAAAGTTGTCTGATCGAACTTTCCGAATAGCATCTCCGTCGTTTTTTCAAGTGAATATTGATCAGGCAGAACAATTAGTCAATATAGTTTTGAAACGGATTGATGTTGGTTCAAAAGGTATTTTGGTTGACTGCTTTGCCGGTGTAGGAACTTTTGCAGCTCTTTTGGCGCAACACGTAAGAAAAGTAGTTGCTATAGAGGAATCCCATTCTGCAATTGAAGATGCACAGTACAATTCAAAAGACATACGAAACATCAGTTTTGTCCAAGGTAAAGCCGAGGACGTACTTGAAACAATAACGGAAATGCCAGATGGTGTAATTCTTGATCCTCCACGAAGTGGCTGTCATCCCTCAACCTTACAAGCACTAGCAAAACTGGGTCCGGAAAACGTTGTTTACGTATCATGCGACCCTAGCTCTCTGGCAAGAGATTTGGACCAGTTGATTAAGCAAGGATATACAGTGTCTTCCGTCGATCCTATTGACATGTTCCCTCAAACACATCATGTAGAATGCGTTGCTTCCCTCAAACTCCAAGGCGCGAAGAAGTAGAATGAATGGCCAAAGACAAATAATACTGGCTTCCAAATCTCCACGCAGGCGTAGTTTGGTGAAACAACTGAACATCGATGCAGTGTATGCTGATACTACTCTAATAGAATCGGCCCCGAAAGCGCTAGAAGACCCGAAAAACTACGTTCTGAGACTTGCAATCGACAAGGTTGACTCGATATCAAGGGATTATCACAAGGCTCTCATAATTGGAGCTGATACGACAGTTGTACTAAGTAATAGGATTATGGGTAAGCCTCGGGATCCTGATGAGGCCTTTGAAATGTTAAATAGCTTACGTGGTAAAACACATCATGTACTGACCGGTCTGACCATACTTGATACTATAACTGGCAGGCACATCGACTCAATTGTCTCATCTTTGGTCTTGATGAGTGATCTGTCAAACGAATTGATTTCGGACTATATAAAATCAGGGTCTCCAATGGACAAAGCAGGAGCTTACGGTATTCAGGACAATGGCTTCAACCTTGCTACAGTCTTAAATGGATGTTATAACAACGTTGTTGGATTACCACTTTGCACTCTATCTGAAATGCTCCAAGATTTCCGAATAAAACCAAGACTCAATACTCCATCCATGGTTACAATAAATTGCCACGATTGCCCCCTTAACGAGGCGTACATAGAATGAGCTTCTTAGGCGTAAGTTATCTTGAAATATTCACCGTGCTGCTGGTCGCATTAGTCTTTTTAGGTCCCGACAAGATGATTGAAGCCGGTAAGAAACTCGGCAAGACTTTGAAAGACGTTCGGAAAATTGCCTCTGAATTGCCCTCATTGGAAGATATTCAGCAGCCTGACACAGTGACAAAAGAATTCAATGATCATGAATCAAAATCGGAAAACTCTGAGAATTCTCATCCTAATAATGATCCCACTAACAACCTACCTGAACCGGATGGACCCGTTGCCTTCAGTAGAACTCAGGAACAGTCCCAACCATTCGAAAATGGAAATATAGAAGACGATTCAAATGCCGAGAGCAATCTTGACAGGTAGAGATTTATCTATAAGGGAACACCTATTGGAGTTTCGAAAACGGCTTACCCGGTCAGCTTTGGTCGTTTTGTTAACCACTGGGATTGCGTTCGCATTTCATAAGCAAATATTGGAGTTATTGATGAAACCTGCCCAAGGTTTCAACGTGATGGGAGGTAAGCCCATCTATATAGATCTTACCGAGTTGATAGGCACAGCGATGAAATCTTCACTGTTGGTGGGTATATTCGCGTCTTTACCTTTCGTCCTGTACCAAATCGTAATGTTCGTAGCCCCTGGTCTCACGGGACGCGAAAAACGCTATCTCTATTCTCTAATGCCAGCCACTCTAATCTCATTTGTTTTGGGTGCAGCATTCGGCTATTTCGTTCTGTTTCCTCCAGCCGTCAAATTCCTACTTAGTTTCGGCCAAGAACTTGCGACTCCTCAGATACGAATTGGCAGTTACATAAGCTTAATGTTGTCACTGTTATTTTGGATGGGGATAGTGTTCCAAACTCCAGTAATTCTTTTTTTCCTATCTAAAATCGGAATCGTCACTCCTGAATTCCTGGCTAAACAGCGAAGGTACGCTATAGTCATAGCATTTGTACTAGGAGCCGCGATTACTCCAACTTTCGATCCTGTAAACCAATCTATCGTGGCCATTCCAATCATACTCCTTTACGAGCTTGGAATATGGCTTGCTCGGATCGGTAGGTTGGGCAAAAATAAGTCTCTGAAGAGGCAAAACGGAGAATAGTTACAACACCGTAAAAAGCAAACCCTTGGATGTTAAACCAAGGGTTATACATTTAATTTTTATAAAATCAGGAAGAAGAATTTTCCTTTGTTTCGGAGGAATTATGCTCTTCTTGTAGTTCGGTCTTATCGGAAACGCTACTCTTAAACTGACGTATGGCCTTTCCTAAAGCTCCACCTATTTCCGGCAAGCGACCAACTCCAAATATGATCATCACTATGACCAGAATCAATATAAGTTCAGGTCCTCTGATACCACCGAGGAATCCCATAACTTGCCCTCCAGCTCTTAATAGACTATCCACAATCATAGCCTTTGAAGGATACTCAGTCAACGATTAAGGTTACCGAAACCTGTACAAAGGATCTTCACAAAGGCAATTATCAAGATTCCGTTCAGACATTTTGAAAAGAATATACTCCCTCGGGAATTCTAGATTATTGTAAATGTACAAGGTTAAGTATAATGATTGTATAAACACATACCTCTTACCAAGATAGGGACTAAGCAACTTGAATGAAGAATATTCTGATTTCCAAGCCCATCACTCCATAAATAGACCTCCGAGTTCATCATGGTTTGTGATTTGCCTGATAGCATGCGGTGTAATCACCGGAATAACATTAGGTATTTTATTAGCAGGTGTTGTAAATAAAGAATCCCTGCCACCCGCGCTATTCGACGAAAACATGGTTTCCGATATTTTTGCACGTACCAGTCCTTCAGTAGTAGAACTTGACGTAGGTCAATCAAATTCCTCTGCCAGCGGAGCTGGTTCTGGTTTTTTTATCGATACAAAGGGTCATATAGTTACCAATCACCACGTAGTCAGGGATGCTGACAGAATAGAAGTAAAACTACACGATGGGAGAATATTTCAAGCAGAAAAACTCGGACATAGTCCAGCAGATGATCTCGCTGTTTTGAAAATAATCTCTGATGAAACACTTGTTACAACCGCACTAAATTTGGCAAACTCTGACGATGTCCTCCCCGGTCAAATGGCAATCGCCATAGGAAGTCCATTCCGAAACTTCAACTCAATTACCGTGGGAGTTGTAAGTGGCAGGGGAAGAGCACCTATAAGTACTTTATCCCGCCCCATACCCGATATGATCCAGACAGACGCACCGCTCAACTCAGGAAATTCTGGGGGCCCTCTATTAAATTCCCGTGGTGAAGTCATAGGTATAAATTCAGCAGTCAAATCATTACCTTACGACGGATTTGAGGAATTCCGAATAGGCTTTGCAGTACCAAGCAATACACTATTAACCATTCTTCCTAAGCTTCTCATTTCTGATGAAGTGCGTAGACCTTGGCTTGGAATCAGTAGTAGACCAATACCTAATGCCCAGAGAGTTGAGCTTGGTATTCCCGAAGGCGTAGCGATACTGTCAGTATTCACTGATAGTCCTGCTTACTCAATTGGCCTCCAGCCTTTTCGTTCAGTATTGGGGGAAATTCAAGGAGACGTAATAACTGCTGTAGATGGCCGCTCAGTATCATCAATAGACCAAATTGTAAGCTACTTCAATGAGTTAAATCCTGGCGACACTATCACGCTATCAATATATAGAAATCTAGAGTACGTTAACATAGAAGCTACCCTTGCTCCGTGGCCCGACTCATAAATGTTTAATCACAGAGGAATTCATGGCTAATAGAGTTGGTAAGGTTGTAATAATCGGCGGAGGAGTTGTAGGTCTCTCTACAGCTTATTTTATGGCGCAGCAAGGTGTTACCAGTACAGTTGTAGAACGTGACGCTGTGGCTAGCCATTCTTCAGGATTTGCATACGGCGGCTTAAGCTCAATTTCAATATCTCCCCTAGAGCGCCCACTCGAAGTGATTGCAAATGATGGTATGAATATCCATCGGTATATGGGTTCAATGCTTGAGAAAAAAACAAGGATAAACACAGGGTATGGCAAAAAATCACTACTATCACTGGTATTTGACGAATCGAGCATCCCAACCATCCAAGAACATGTCAAACAAAGACAATCGCATCCTGACTATACTGTGACTTTGTTAAGTCCTAAAGAAACGCGAAATCTTGAGCCCAGGGTGTCAGAAAATATCAAAGCAGCGGTATTGATCGAAGGTTCGGCAGAAGTAGACCCTCTCAAATTCAACTTAGCTTTGGCAAAATTGATCGAAGGAATGGGAACAAGAATAATACAAGGCACAGTTACTAACGTTGCTGTTGATAATGGCAGGGTGTCTGGTGTGGTAATCGACAACCAAATACTCCACTGTGACCACCTAGTTATTGCAATGGGACCTTGGAGCACTTGGGTAGGTGAATGGTTGGGATTTGAAGTTAACGTGACTCCGTTAAAAGGTCAGATCGTACGACTAAAAGTTTCGGGAGATCCCATAAGATATTCTGTAGGCTGGGACGGCAACTATGCGTCTACTAAACCTGACGGCTTAGTGTGGGCTGGTACAACAGAAGAATGGGTTGGATTTGATGAAACTCCAACCCAATCAGGCCGTGAAGATATCACTAGATCCTTACTCAAAATGATGCCCTATATCGAAAATGCCCAATTGGTACAACATACAGCATGCTTGAGACCAGTAACTCCTGATAGGCTCCCAATACTCGGGTATGCTCCAAACGTTAGAGGAATATTTCTAGCCACGGGTGCTGAAAGAAAGGGTATTGTTCTGGGTCCTTCAATGGGTAGAATTACTGCTGATATGATCATCAATGAATCATCCAATATACCCATCGATCCATTCTCGCCAACCAGATTCAATTCATGATCTGAATACTTGTATGGTTGCCGATAATTCGATGGTGCATAGTGATATTAAACCAAATAAATGGTACCGCTATTAATCTACTTTGGATTCATTTTTATAATTCAACAATTTGATCAATCCGTAAGTGTATCTGGTAAAATCCATGCTTTCACCTGCAATATCACCCAGTTCCAGAACAGCACCTATGATTGCTTCATATTCCATACCTTCATTCTTCTCTCTGTCTTGCAGCGTGGAGGTCTTATGATCCCCCACTTTAGCAATCCCCGCCAGTCGCTGATCCACTGTAATAGGAACTTTTTTTATAAAATATTCCGCCACTGCATTCGCCTCTTCCATTACATGACGAATCCCAATAATTAATTGCTCCTCTGTGGATATTTCATGCAAATTAGCCAAAGTGAGAGAGCTGACAGGATTAAATGCAATATTACCAAGAAGTTTTGCCCACATTTCAGCCCGAATGTCACTTTTTATCGGACTTCTCAATCCAGACTCACTCAGTGCTTTGGATAAACGTCTAACCCTCTCTGTTGTCTTACCGTCTGGTTCTCCGACAGAAAGCTTGTTACCTTCAATATGAGTTACGTTGTTGAGTCCATTTTGGATCACGGCTGGAAAAACTATGGAACCAATAATTCTCTCCATTGAAATTAGCTTGGTAATCAAGCCATCTGGATCTATGCTTTTAATCCGTCTCCCTTCATGTGGGCTGCCTTCTTTATAAAAATACCACCATGGGATACCGTTCTGTGTAGAAACTACAGCCGTTTCCGGGCCTAAAAGAGGACCTAGTTTATCAGCAATTTCTGACAATTGACTCGCCTTGACGGTAAGAAATACATAGTCCACTACTCCTACATCTGAACAGTTATCTGCAGCTTTAGTCATAGCGTGCAGAGGCTCTCCGTCACCATAAACTGTTATTCCTTCTTTCCGGATCAAACTCAAACGATCGCCGCGCGCTATCAAAGACACATCATGACCAGATTTATGCAGTTTAGCCCCCAGATATTGTCCGATGGCTCCTGCTCCATAAATGGCGAATCTCACTGGGAAGACTTACCTGTTATCACTTCAGCAACGATTCTCCTTTGAATTTTCCCTGTTGCAGTTCTTGGAATAGACTCAACAATATGTATTTTCCGAGGCACTTTGAAAGTAGCAATTTTCTCTTTACAAAAATTAATCAATTCCCGCTCTGAGATATCATTCTTTAGAACCACCGCGGCAACAGGTTCTTCACCGTGTACTGAATGAGGTACTCCAAATGCAACTGCTTCTGACACACATTCATGCGATAGCAAAACCTCATCAATTTCGATAGGGGATATTTTTTCCCCACTACGGTTAATTAACTCTTTGAGCCTGCCTTGAAGCGTCAATACACCCTCTTCATTCAAAACACCTCTATCTCCAGTCCTGAACCATTGGCCTACAAAAGATGATGCATTAGCCTCCTCGTTGGATTCATATCCATCTATTACGTTTGCTCCACTTATAACAACTTCTCCTATAGTCCCAGTCGGCTGCAAATGGTCTTCTTCATCCATTATTGCTATTTTCACTCCCGTACCTTGTCCCACAGAACCAGGAACTCTTTGACCGGGAGGCAATAGATTAGACGCCATCTGGTGAGCAGCTTCAGTCATTCCGTATGCTTCAACAACCGGTACTCCAGAAACATCTTCCATCTCTTTTAAAGTAATCGGTGAAAGAGCAGCGCTGCACGACCTTATAAATCTAAGTTTAGTTTCGCCGGCTACTGTCTTACCTCTAGTTCTGCTTAACACCGATTGGAACATAGTTGGTACAGCTGAAAACCAAGTCACATCGTGTTCTTTAACCAATTGCCAAAACCCCATTGGACTAAAACTGGGAGGCACAACTATGGTTCCGCCCGAGTATAGAGTAGCGAGGGTTGATGCAACCAAGCCGTGTACATGGAATAAAGGCATGATACATAAAGACACATCCGTGCTTGTCAGGCTGTAAGTTTCTACTATATTCCTCACGGAGACAATGAGATTTCTATGCCGCAGGGGAACTCGTTTGGGTCTGCTTGTTGTACCGCTGGTATGCAAAACTAATGCTATATCATCCTCGTCGGGAGCAATATCATGCTGTGCATAATCATCAATATTTTCATTGGTGAATTTTACTAACCCCTCACTGGTTGAGCTCACTCTTATATCCAATATATCGTTCCCAATAAGATTTCTAGCATCAGCTCCAACATCGTCTGATGTAATTAATCCTTTGGCATTCGTGTCATCCAGATAAAATTCGAATTCATCAGATTTATAAGCGGGATTCAACGGTGCAGCTGTCCCTGCTATAGTCACCGCAAGAAATGATATTATCGACTCTACTCCATTGGGCTGTACTATTCCCACTCTATCGGATTGTTGAATCCCCATTGACCTCAACTGACAGGCCAACATTCCAACCTGTTTTCTCAATGAAGAATAAGTTACGACCACTCCATCAGAAGAAACTATAGCTGGATGGTTATCCAAGCCACGGCTCAACAATTCTAGCAAGGTATCTCCAGCAATATCTTTCCCCATGTACTCATCCTCCGTATCTTAGGATATTAGTCATATTTTCTAACATCTTTTGGAACAACCATAACAGTATAAAACAGACCTTGGGAATATCTATAGTTGACCTTGGATAAAGCTCGTTGCTAAACTCCCAATCACTGGAGGCGGTCAGTTTGAATAATTTCGCAGATATTGAAGCTCTCACATTTGACGTATTTGGAACTGTTGTTGACTGGAGAAAATGCATAGCCAGAGAAGGAAGACGCATTGGAGAAGAAAAAGGAGTCGATTCAGATTGGGAAAAATTTGCTGATGACTGGAGAGGTGGTTACGAGCCAGCTATGAATCGTGTTAGAAATGGAGAACTGCCGTGGGCACCAATCGATAGCTTACATAGAATGATCTTGGATGAGCTTTTAGATAAATACGGGCTGTGTGATTTAACTGAGGAAGAAAAAAGCTTTCTGAACAAAGCATGGCACAGATTAAAGCCGTGGGATGATGTATTAGAAGGACTTGAAAGATTACGCTCTGGTTTTATAGTGGCGGCCCTTTCCAATGGTAATATCGCACTTCTTACCAATATGGCTAAACATTCGAATATCCCGTGGGACTGCATATTATCAGCAGAACTTTCCAAACATTACAAACCTGATCCGGAAGTGTACATAACCGCAACAGAACTTCTTGGACTAACTCCAGAGAAAGTTATGATGGTTGCCGCCCACCCGCACGATCTAAACGGAGCAAAAGCAATTGGCATGAGAACAGCTTTTGTGCACCGATCTCTCGAATTTGGAATTGATCAAACCGTTGACTTACCTCCCAAAAATCAATTTGACTTATTGGTAAGTAATTTTATTGAGTTGGCTGAGGCGTTAGCTTATTAAAACAATTATTCGGAAATCCTCATTTATATAGCTAACAAGAAAGTAGATCCAGGACATGGCCATCATCTCACGTAAGCGCAACATATTGATTTTGCAATCTGGAGGACCAACTCCAGTTATAAATCGGAGTTTATTTGGATTGGTAGATGAAGCCATGAAACATGCCGATTTTGACAAGATCCTCGGTTCTCAGCACGGAATCGAAGGAATGTTGAAAAAAAACTTTTTTGATCTAGGAAACCAAGACAGCAGTACATGGAATAAAGTCTCAGCAACACCAGGATCAGCGCTTGGTTCAACCAGGAAAAAACTAAGCTCCGAAGAAATCCCTGACATACTAGAGATATTATCGTCCGAAAACATTCGGTACTGCTTCATTATAGGAGGTAACGACTCCGCAGAAACTGGACTTCGCATAAGTTCAGAGACCAAAAATTCTGGATACGAGTTAAGTGTAATATGTATACCCAAAACGATCGACAACGATCTGGTACTTATGGATCATACGCCAGGCTACGGCAGTGCATCACGATTTGTTGCGCTTGCTACCGCCGGTATCGGCAGAGATGTCGAATCAATGGGAAAACACGCTCCTATAGCTATATTGGAAGTAATGGGTAGAGATTCTGGCTGGCTGGCGGCAGCATCGGCATTATCACGCAGGGTTGAAAAAGATCCGCCACATATTATATGCACCCCCGAAAAACCAATCGAAGAAGACGATTTTTTGAGTACTGTTGAAAACTCATACAATTCATACGGATTCGCGGTAGCAGTGGTAGCAGAAAATATACGGAGTAAACACGGAGTAATGGGAGACCAACAAAAACCATGGTATGTGGATGATTTCGGACATGAATATTTCGACGGTCCCGGCAGATACTTATCTGGTCTAGTAAGCCAGAAATTGAAAGTCAGAGCCAGATATGAAAAACCAGGGACTATACAACGGTCTATGATAAATACCGTTTCCATAAGTGACGCTCAAGAAGCCGAGATGGCTGGTCGTTCTGCTATTTCGTATGCTCTAGAAGGACTAAGCGAAGTAATGGTTACTCTCGAAAGAAATCCAGGAGAGAAATATGAATGCACAACGTCCTTCGCTCCACTAGCAAAAGTTGCCGGGAAGGTAAAATATCTGCCAGACTCATACACAAATGAGCGATACCAAGTTACTGATGAATTTTTAGAATACGCAAAACCGTTGATAGGGGATCCGATACCCGAATTTGGAAGACTCAAAAGATAACTGAGCACTCTCAAACGTCAACAGGTCATTTCAATTCTAAGGTGATACAGCAATCTCAGAAAGTAATTTTTTTGTCGAGATAATATGTTTATTTAGCCGCATAGCTGCAGGCTCTATTCCAAGTGCCAACCCAATCAATTGAGGTAGGTGGAGGATTGGCAATCCAATAGGTTTCTTGGCCACAGACGCTGCCTTGGGCTGGTATCCGTCTAGGTTCAGGTGGCAGAGAGGGCAAGGTGTGACCATGGCATCCGCACCTTTGTCCTTAGCATCCAGAGTATGGTTCGCCACCATCTTGACTGAATTCTTCTCGTTAATGGTTAATATCGGAAATCCACAACAGAGTGTTTTACCAGGAAAATCTACAACCTCGGCCCCTACAGCTTCTATAATTTTTTCCAAAGAATCCTGCCTCTCAGGATTTTCATCAAATCCAAGAACTGATGACGGACGGACTATATAGCAACCATAAAACGGCGCAATTTTAAATCCATCCAGAGGCCGAACAATCATTGATTTCAACTTATCTATACCTATATCTTCAATGATGATCCAAAGTAGATGCCTTGGGTCAATGGTCCCCTTATACTCCAAGCCTTCTTCAGCAAGTTCTTGATTTATTTCTGCAAGGTAGCCAGGGCTCTCTGTAAGCCTCTTGTTGGCTTGACTCATAACTCCCTGACAAGTACTACATATTGTCATCAGGGGATTACCTGATTTTTCTGCCAAAGCAAAGTTTCTCGCATTTAGCGTATCACCCAGTCGTTCATTTTTTTCCTGAAGTACCCCAGACCCGGTACAAGAAGCACTCCTCATGGACTCAATGTCCAAGTCAATTCCCAGTTTATTGCAAATTTCAATAGTGGCTGAATACAACTCCGGAGTGGCTCCCCGAGAGACGCATCCTGGATAGAAAGCATATTTCATTTTTCTTTGTTTGCCTTTCTAAATATACTTTTCACGTGCTGTTGATCTGGATTCTTTTTATGAATAATTGGAGGGCGTTTTCCTTTTAATTGAGCCCTTATCCCTATTGGTATCAACTTAATTAGTTCCGGTAAATTAAACATACCTTTAGTTTTAACAGGAAGACGTAATTCGTCTACTCGGCCGCTGTGTTCAATCATGTCAGATAATACATTCGAGTGCCTTGCTCCATACGAATTATCATAACCTTCTTCAAGGACTTTTTCCCTCAAATCCATGATTCTGCCCATGGGGTCTACGCCTTTCGGGCATACTTCTACACATTGCATACATCGGGTACAATCCCAGACGCCGCCTTGTTCCACTAATTCTTCTAAACGAGATGAATCTGCGTCATCACGGGGATCAGCAACAAATCTGTATGCTTTTGCGAGGGCAGCCGGGCCTAGAAAAGTATCATCGACTTCCAATACGGTACAGTCAGATACGCAACACCCACACATTATGCAGTTCATTGGTGTAAGTAAATTTTCCATTGATTCATTAGAAGCTACATATTCTCCACTTTGTGGCACGTGCTCTGGCTGAAGATACGGTTTGACTCTCTTAATTTGATCAAAAAAAGTATCCAGCGAAACAACTAAATCTTTTACTACCGGTTGATTACCCATAGGCTCAACAACAATTTGCTTACCATCTGGTGCTATATCGGCAACTCTTGTTTTACAGACTAACTTAGCTCCTCCATTAATTTTCATACCACAAGAACCGCAAATAGAAGCTCTGCAAGCACACCTTAAAGCCAGTGATGTGTCTTCATACTCCCTAACATGGATCAATGCATCCAAGACTGTAGAGTCTTTATGGATATCTATATCATGTTCTTGCCACCAAGTGCCTTTGGAAGATTCACTCGGGTCAAATCTCTTTATTTTCAGATTAACTTTCATTAATAAACTCTCTCTACCGGCTCCCATTTGGTTATTGTTACAGGAGAGGTTTCTATTCTCACATTACTTTCATGCCTCACATCATGATAAACGAGGGTATGCTTTAGCCAATTTTTATCATCCCTGTCAGGCATATCAGTTCTGAAATGAGCACCTCTGCTTTCTTTTCTGGTAATTGCTCCGTGAATTATGGCTTCAGCATTATCAACCATAAATTCCAGTTCCAAGGCAAAAATCAAATTGGTGTTAAAAATTTTTCCTTTATTTTCAACTGAAACATTTGACAATCTGTTTTTTATACTCTTCAGGTTTTCTAAAGCACCTTCTATTGAATTTTGATCTCGCCATACACCAATCCCTTTGGTCATGCTGACAGCCATATCTTCTCTAACTTCAGCAATATTTTCACCTTTTGGCCTGTCAAGAATAGACTGTAATCTCTGCTGTTCAAGTTTTAAATCATCTTCAGATTTCGAATTTGAACCAACTGATTTTATATATTCCACTGCATGTTCTGCTGATCTCCTGCCAAAAACTACCGTATCCAATAGTGAATTGGCACCTAATCGATTAGCACCATGTACGCTTACATTGGCACATTCACCAGCAGCATATAAGCCTGGTATCTCTGTCAAGCCATTCACATCCGTTTTGATACCACCCATAATGTAGTGCATCCCAGGCCTAACTGGAACAGGTTCTTCAGCCATATCAATACCCAGAAATTCTAAAGAAACTTCCTGCAGATAACCCAACCTTTTCTCTATGAATTCTCTACCTAAATGCCTGACATCAAGCAGTACGTTACCATCTACTCCCCTGCCTTCATCAATCTCTGATTGCTCGGATCTTGACACTACATCTCTTGAAGCTAACTCCATGTAATCAGGGGCATACTTTTCCATAAATCTTTCCCCGTCTGAATTCAACAGGTATGCACCTTCTCCTCGCGCAGCTTCAGACATTAATATCCCTGTCCTGGCTAAGGTTGTGGGATGGTATTGGACCATTTCCATATCCATGAGAGGCACTCCGGCTTTATATGCCAAGGCCATCCCGTCACCTGTACAAATTAAAGCCTGGGTAGAAGGTTCAAACACTCTACCATTACCTCCGGC
>CEUS01110882.1_pt1 | contig 21018 bp, 20 predicted proteins | sample 427031 | NCBI WGS metagenome assembly CEUS01 (sample SAMEA2622837, study PRJEB7988) | marine metagenome | biome: marine biome (ENVO:00000447); feature: marine epipelagic mixed layer (ENVO:xxxxxxxxx); material: "saline water (ENVO:00002010), including plankton (ENVO:xxxxxxxx)" | depth 140 m | reverse complement strand
CCTCCCGTAGGAGTCTGGGCCGTATCTCAGTCCCAATGTGACGGATCGTCCTCTCAGACCCGCTACGCGTCGTCGCCTTGGTAGGCCATTACCCCACCAACTAGCTGATACGCCGCGACCCCCTCTTCGAGTGAGAGCATGCAAGCAGAAGCTCCCTTTTATCCATGAGACATAAGACTCTTGGACTATATGCGGTATTAGTCCGGGTTTCCCCAGGTTATCCCCCTCTCGAAGGCAGGTTAGTCACGTGTTACTCACCCGTTCGCCACTCGGCTACAAAGAGCAAGCTCTATGTTCCTCGTTCGACTTGCATGTGTTAAGCACGCCGCCAGCGTTCGTCCTGAGCCAGGATCAAACTCTCCGTTTTAAAAAGAAAAGCTTGTTAGCTCTTTTGAACGCCGATCTCGTAGATCGACAATTCGGAATCTACGTTTTGAACCCACTCGTGCTAAAAGCACGAAAAAAGCGAGACGTAGTGCTCGCTTCATGTGGGCCCGCTCACTACCTTAAAACTTCAATTTTCAATCAGCTTAGCCCACCTCAAAAAAAGGTGAGATCTCAGGGAAAACTTAGTACCCACGAGCAAAATACAGCGAACCACACTACTGTCAGGGATTCGTTGCAAGACATCAAGGATATACTGGGTTCTTAGGGGTGTCAACACTATAAGACAGGTATTTATCAAAGCATTCCGAAACACTTTCATATACAGCCACACAGAAGTGTTGAGAGGGTGAGCGACCGGAATCGAACCGGCGACCTCCGGAACCACAATCCGGCGCTCTAACCAACTGAGCTACGCCCACCATAAATCATCCTTTGGGCGTCAAAGCTAAAACTTACTCAAAGCCCCGTAAAGCAGTTTCACTATTGCTTAAAATATAAGCGTTCTAGTCTCTGATATCGCGTAGAAGTTCTTCTGTAGTCAACTGTTCGACTTCTTCAGAGACTTTGGGCAAGCTTTCGAAATATCGCTCAAGTTCATAGATCAAATCGTCAATAGATTCAATTATAAAAATCTGATCGTTATGACTCCAAACAGATTTATCGTGCGGGATCACGTTATCAATAGTAAAAGGGAGCAAAGGGACAGAGCCATTCATAACACTAGAAAGTTCAGAAATCGATGAGATCAAACCGGCGCCGAAAGCTTTAAGTTCTCCATGCTCACGTATGAGTGCGAACTCTGAGCTGTACCATGCTAGTCTTTTGATATGGTCACGATACTTTTCGTTAGTACGTAGAAATATTGGAGCAAAAATCTCTTGAAGTTTAGCGTAGTGTGGCAACGTGAAGAAAGGCAAATGTCCAAAAATGTCATGAAACAAATCAGGTTCAGGTGTGAATTCTAGTTCATCCCTAGAACGTAGATAATCGGTGACTAAAAATTTTCGATCTAAGAAATAATGGTACCAAGGAACAGCATCCGTGTAGCGCACAGATGTACGAATCGTTTCCCATCCGGTCCTCGGTGTAATCTGAGCATTCAAGTCTTCGAGTGTCGGAATACCGTCCTCATTTAATCCCAGTAGGCTAAAACCTTCTAAGTAGTCTCTGCACGCCCAACGTTCTATCTGTGGTAATTGTTTAACAAAAAGCGTATTCCAGATACTATGATCTTCTTCTGAGAATACTGGTGCACTATCTGGATCATTTCTAAGAGAATGGACCAATCGCATTATCGTCTGTCCTCATTTAATAAAAAATTCACACTAAATTCAAAGAATTGGTTCCGGAAATAGGAATCGTGAATTTCCACATCATGGACTCTAAGGATCTCGACTCTATTATTAGCAAGCATGTCACTGACCTCAAGTGTTTCAGGGTCTCTTTCTTCACTAGGCTTGTCTGTCACAAGTTCAAAAAAAGATTTTCGACTATGGCCAATAAGTAACGGAATGTCCAGTCTATGGAGCTCACTAGATCGTCCGAGAATCTGCCAGTTTTGTTCATGGGTTTTCCCAAAACCAATTCCCGGATCAAATATCAAACGTTTTCGAGAAATCCCATTCTGTGAAAATTTTTCAAGCTTTTCACATGTCCAATTTTGCAAGAATTGTATTGGGTCAGATGATTTTGGGATGGACTCACCTTTTACCACAGGCACCGAAAGACTGTGCATGAAAACTAGGGGAACATCGGTTCCTTGTGCAATCTCTAACATCTTTGGATCAGAGAATCCAGTGACATCATTGATTAAATCAATCCCTATATCTAATGCTTTTCTTACCGTTTCAGGATTTCTTGAATCAAGACTTATCCTGAAAGATTTGTCATTCTGCATATCTCTGAGGCCTTGGAGTACGGGTTCCAAGCGATCCCATTCAACCGAATGCCCAGTCCGTTGTCCATCAGGACGAGTAGACTCGGCACCCAGATCCAAGATCCCCGCACCCGACTTAATAAGCATTCTTGCATGACCCAGAGCTTCTTCAGGATCCAGATACAATCCTCCATCACTAAAACTGTCGGGGGTAATGTTGAGTATGCCCATTAATTCAGGAAAATTGACCTTGTAGTCCGATTCAGGAGCATACCTAGCGATCGATTCATCAGTTTCCGAGAGCCTCATAGCATGATCACGGAATGACAATCCCTCTAAGCTATCTTCTGGTATTAGATCTCTAAGTGGTTTCACTACAAAGGAACGATCCAATATACCCCGGTGAGGAATCTGGAGGTCTTCTTTTATAACTGACATATCTGGCCACCAAAGGATATCAATATCTATGACCCTAGGAGCCCAGCGTTCACCTTTAGACCTTCCTATAGATTCTTCTATCTCTTTTACCGCCGGCAATAATTCATCAATCCCAACCAAGGGATCCCCAGATATGGCACAATTCAGATACGGAAGATTCCAGTGGTCGGGGGCCCCAGATGGAACAAGAGCAGGCGACTCATAAACTTTACTGATCTCTGGATTACGTAAGATGCAGAGATCGCCACATGTGAGCCTCGTGATAGCTCTTTTGAGATATATTTCTCGACACCCGAGATTGCTGCCGAGACCCAATATTAGCTTAGAATTATTAGCCAAATAACAACCGCACACTTTTCATAAATGCTTACAGATCAATTCAGTGAAACAATACATCAAAACCTAGACTGAGCGCCACCAATAGTAGATGCCAACAAAGCAATATGCTTCGCAGTTTTTATCATAGCTGGAATATTAGCCCATTCATCTGGAAAACCTCTCTGGCCACCACGAGAACCACTAATCCCAATAGCGGATGTGCCATTACCGATAGCAACATTCATGTTGGATGAACCCATGTCAGAAAGACGCGGCTCTATTCCAAGATGACGAGAAATAGCTTGAGCAGTTGTGACTAAAACCGATTCGCGCGCTCCAGGCAATTGGCCTCCTGGAGTCAACTGAAAAGGGTCCATCTTAAATTTAATTCCAGTTTCTTTGGAAACTTGTTCTAAAATAGACCTTACTTGCGTTTCCATTTCTTCAACAACACTAACATCCATAGATCTTAAATCCAGAGAAAACCAGCCTTCTTCAGGCTTATGATTATAGACAGATCCACTGTTTAATATGGAGATGTTAGCTACAGTGCGAATATCAGGATATTTCTTGGGTTGAGGCAACTGGAGGATCCTATCTACTGCTCTTCCAATTCCTTGGTTTACATTAGGCAAGCCTCCTCTAAGAGAATGTCCTCCAGGACCTAATGCGACCACCTTCCACCAGTGGATATTTATAGCACCATAACTGATACTTTGCCCTTCTCCAAGGATATCTACAAAACCTATAGCCTTGTCACGGTAAGTCTCATAAACCTTCTTCATCCCTACTAGTCCTGTCTCTTCCTGTGCAACAGCAGCAAACACTAAATCGTGTTCAGGTTTTAGGTCGGAATTTATGAGCGCTTCAGCCGCTGAAAGCATAGCAGCAGTAGTAAAAGAAGTATTAGTACCAGGGCCAATTACTCGATCTCCTTCAATCCTAGGGGGCTCTGGGGCAGACCTTTGATTATCAGCTACTGTGGCTAGGTCATCTAGTGTGGATATAAAAACCAGAGCTAATCCGGAATTTCCAGGTATGACTCCAACAGCATTAGGTGTGCCGTCAACTGCAACGTTACTTAATCCTATCTGTCGCATCTTATTTGCTACAGCCTCAGCACGATCATGTTCATGGCCCGAAGGAGAAATGATAGAACCAATTTGGGTCAAGAATTGAGCTGTTGCATTAGTGCGTGCATCGATATAGTCGATAGCATACTTCACTTGACCATCTTCTAGTACGTCCGAAACAGACCTTACAGTTTGGGATTGTATTGGAAATGCGATGATTACAGTAGAGACAATGGGGAGAAGTAAATAAAAAATCGAATATGGCATTAATATTTCCCAGGTAACAGTTAAAACCAGAAAGCACGTCTGATTTTTTTACCAAAAGCCTCCGGCGCCACCTTGATCACTGAGCAGCCTCCTGTATCCTGAGGAGATTGATTGAACAAACTGGCGGTGCTTGGAATTTCAGGTAATTGTAGATCAATGACCTCACCGATACTCTCAGATCCAAAACTAATGAGAAGACGATCTTCGGATTCGATGACACGATTGAATACTGAAAACACCTCAATACCATCCAAAACAAATTTCATTTGTTTGTCATTATCCGAAAAAAAACTATCCCCATTATCGGTGATCAAAAAATTGTCGCCAATCGCAAAATCTAGATTTTGAAAGAAATGTCCCCAGGTGGTTCCTTCATGATGTACATGGACAACGTCATGGATGTTTTCATGCATGTGGGCCCTGTCCACTGGAAGCATTGCGCCAGGATCAACCTTACAGGACACATCATGCATGTATCGTGTAGAGCTTAAGTCTAGACGCTCACCATTTATAAATACAGCAAAGTTTGCATGGTAGTGGACTTGCTCACTATCAGGAAGTTGAGGGAGGCCAGCAAGGCGCGCTAGGAATAATCCTATTACACCTACTGCTACTCCTAGCATCACCAAAAGAAACTTATCTCTGCCACCGAAAATTTCATCCACTATTGAATTCCTGTTTACAATTAAGCAAATGTTCTCCAGAACCAAGGGGCCCTGCGTATAGCAATGTCTAACAAATATAGAACCAAGGCGAGTCCAGCTAGGAGTGGCCATAACTGTGTAGGAATAAATGCATTCTCACCATAGTCTTCAAAAATATCCTCGTTGTCAGGAAATATCTTGCCACCAGTTTTTTCACTGATGTCACCCAAAAGCACTGTGTTAGCAGGATACAGTCTATACTCATCACTATATGGGTAGTAAAGATACAAAGATCGGTCATCAAATCCTTCGGCTGAAACATTGAATCCATAGGGGGACTCTATCGAAGCCTCTATCGGATATCTTCCCTGATAAGTATTAGGTCCAATCTGACCCAATGAAACAACGGCCTTATCTCCATCCGGATAGGATATCTCCATCTTTGGATCCAGATCTACCTTGTAATTGTCTTTTTTAGCCAGAGCATTTACAGTAACCACAGCTTCGTCAGCAATACGTTCAATCAGAAAATCAATTTCTTCCCCTCCACCTCTTCTCATCGTCTCCCGTACAAGTTGCGACCAAAATTTTCCGTACCCGGCCCAAGTCAACCAATCAGAAGCCCAGCGATTCTTAACATCAGAAGTGAACACAGCCGTTTTGCCGAGGCCATAATGCCAGCGAGCTAAGATGGGTGCCGTGGCTTCCGATGTGAGCAATACTTCAGCATTCTCTTTGGCCGTCGTATTGACATAGCCTCTGAGAGGAGGAGCTGATCCAAGATCAATCCCCTTAAACAACTCGACACTATTGGCAATTGTCGCCCTTACATTTTCTTCAATCAAAGTTTGCTGTGAGGCAATCTGAGTCTCCTGTATGAAAACTTGAGGGACTCTAGCAGCATCAAGGATAAAATAGCTACGCCCATTGCCCCACTCGGCTATATCAGCTAGTAAAGCCCGATCAGACTCTTGCCCTACAGCAACCGAAGATACCGATATATCATCTTTCGCCATGCGTGTAATCAGGGATTCATACTTGTCAGGGTAGGTCTGGCCATCCGATAACAAAATTACATGTCTAACCTCAGCATCGATTTCAGATAACTCTTCAAAGGCCATCTCTAATGCTGGATAGATGTTGGTTTGGGCACTGGCAATAATCCGACTGATAAATTCACTCATCAGGGGTTTATCCGTAGCAAGCTGCAGAGGTACAGTAGAATGAGGTGTGTCGTCGAAAGTTATCAAGCCAAAACGGTGCGTAGGCTCTAGGAGATCCAAAGCAGCCTTAGCAGCCTCCTTAGAAAGCTGAAGCTTTCGCCCTACCATGCTATATGACTTATCAAGCACGATGACAAGTGCTAGATCCTTTTTTATCTCATTGGTCTCAAACCAAACAGGCAAGACCTCTTCGATGTCTGTCCCCGTATATCCATCTTCACCAAAACTGGACTCACCACCAGCAAATATGAAGCCACCGCTAGAGTCCCGTATATAGGAAAGGATAGCATTCATCTGCATTTTGCTGAGGCTCTTACTAGAGACATCACTGACAATAATAAGATCGTACTCATTCAGGCCACTTATTGTACTAGGAATAGATTCTGGTTGTCCAAGAACAACATCCATGCCCTCTCCGACAAGAGCATTATGTAGATAGTGAGCACTAGACGGACGTCCTTCCACATATAAAATCCTTGGCCTCGATCCTACCAAAATTGACTGAGTATGAACATCGTTATGGGTTAGTGGATCGTTATCAGAATCTAAACGGGCAGACACCGTAACCTGACCCTCTGTAGGCAACCTGACTTCGAAGGTGACATCGTTAAGGCCTGGATTAAGATTCACTTCTCGAGATTCGAGAGTAACACCATCTCCTAAGATTTCTAATGTGGTTATAGTTTTCACACGACTAAAAACCTGTACGGTGGCCGTCACCGGCTCTTCCACACGCATATACTGAGGAAAATCAACGGCTTCGATCCATCTATCTCTCGCACCTCTGACAGTAGCCGGTATAGAGAAGATGCGCACTCCAGATTCTTGTGCCCGACCAATAATTTTTTCTAAATCGCCGATATTCTGATTCCCATCAGTGATGAGAACAAGCCTTTTGAGGTATTGCGGATTAAAACTATGCAAAGCTTGGGAAATAGCTGTTTCTATATTGGTAGCTCTTTGATCAATCGATCCAGAAGCCCCTTCCGATGATACTTCCACTCCCCTGATTTCATCGACACTCCCTACGTTCTTAGCCGAGGCCCCAAAAACAATGAAGTCAGCATGATCGGGAGTACCAGAAAAATTAGACGACTCTATCCAATCTATAGCTGTATCAATGAATTTTGGATCTATGCTACCGGAAATATCAAGTGCATATACCACCGACAGCCATTCTCCAGCCCGGTGCCAGACTGGGCGCATGAGAACCAAGGCTAACAGCAGCACCACGGTCGTACGTGTTATCAAAGAAATCCGCAAATGCCTATCTGAGAGACCAACTGCCGTGTGCCTTATCATCCTCCATAATAGGGGGATGACCAAAACAATTAAAAACGGCCAAAATTGGCCGAACGTGATCCTCATACTGTCCACCGGCGATGATAGGTAAACCATTCGATAATTACCATTAACGTGGCTATCCATATAAATACAAACCAAAGTTCACCGCTTGAAGCTTCTTCCCTATTTAAAGAGAAAATTTCCGGAGAAACGACAGCACGGTCTTCAGGACTAAAACTTGAAGTATTGACCGTAGTCCGTTTGTAATCTGTAAGATTCACAGCAACTCTTATGCGCTGTGACCCTAAGGTGACGGTATATAAACCTGGCTCATTAGCCATAAAGACTGTATTACCAAAAAACTGGGAAGAACTAATTTCTTCACCCTCTAAATCGGTTACTTCACCTTCTGTGACTGGTACTTCTATACGGCCAAGACTACCCGGTAATGCATGTTGATCATCTATCATCCAACTCAATACATTATTCAAAAAAATTGGAAATCCAGGCTGTAATGGAAAATTGGAATCCTCGAGAGAGAACGCCACACGTATCATCTTATGGGGATCTTCAGATGCGACCATCAACGGTAGTTCAGGGGTGCCTATAATGATTTCAGATTTATGAATCGAGCTGATTGCCCCTGAATCGTCAGTATGATCTTCAGGATTTGTTTTTATATTAAAATCAACGGCTTCACTATAAAATCTTACAGCTTGATCAATGCGTAAGTCTTTCAACGAAACAAAATTCATGAGCACGTGACCTTGATCCCAATACGATATCGATGGTGACGTGACAACTGCCTCCATAGGAGATAGCCACTCCACATTAGGAGGCAAAAAAAGTAATGCGGGACCCATAGGTGGATCCTGAGGTGCCCAACGATCAAAAATGTACAAGTCAGCCTTGACGTCATTATCAAATTCTTCTGGAATCATAGAATTGATCATTAAATTCTGCCTGTCTGGCAGAGCATTCTGCAAGTAAGCACTCCCCGGACTAACCAGTGTTACCTGAGTCAGATTTCTTGTTGGCAAAAAAGAAAAAGCTTTGTCATCTAACGTAAAAGCGTCACTTTCCGTAGCCACAGTTAAACGGATAGGCCCTCTGGCAAAGCCAGAAAGATCGATTGTCCGTCCTTCTAATTCACCAGCCTGAAGTGTGAGGGTATCACTAAATACACTCTCGCCAGCTCCACTAAGGCGCATAGAAATCTCTTTTGACTCTAGAGATGCGTTGGCAATTTCAAGGAATGCCTGATATGCCAGAGGATCCGAAGGATCTGGTGCGACCTTGAAAGCCGTTATACCCACATTGTCCACTGAACTGTAGACCGAAATTACTTGGGCATTGTCCGGAACCTCATCAATCATTACACCATCTGAAATAAAATAGAGCAGGCCATCGGTGGACGCATAATCAGGAAACCGTGAAGAAGAACCCAAAGAAACAGTAAGTTTGTCAAGCAAACCCAAGGCTGATCGCCGATCGGTAGGATTTCTAGAAGATAACTGTCCAGAGGTATCCAAGATTAAGAACTCGCCATCTACACTGCCTTGTTTTAATAACTCCTTCCCTAGGGCTAAAGCATGATCCCAGCGAGTGAATCCATCGGCAGACCGTGTGGCCATAGTGGTGGAATTATCAATTACTATAGTCATTCGAAAAATATCTCCACCGTTCCACAAAAACTCCGGACGCCCCATAGCACTTGCCATTAATAGGCTAATGGCTAAAGCAATGATGAGAGATAGCCACCATCGAAGTCTATCGAGAAGTGTACTCCGCCTTTTTTCTTTAAGGAGACGTTTCCATAACAGACTGGAAGGAATTGTCAATTGGCGTGGAGGAGGCTTAAGCCAATATAGTAGGCCCACAATTGTAGCTGCGCCTGCTAGGAACAAGCCTGCAAACAGGGGAGTCATGTACATAAAATTCACCTGACAAATCTCCCCTGTCTAAAAACTTGGACAATCAAATCTTCAAACGGCACATCTGTACTAGCCCTGACATAACCCCATCCGTTCTTACGACAATAGGAGTCCAACTGATCACAGTGTTCTTCAAATTTATTTGCATACGCATCTAAGAGCCCGGGGGTCACCTTGACCAATTCAGTTGTACCAAGTTCAGAATCCTTTAAAAGCACTTCGTCCGAAAGATCTGGCCTTAGTTCTTCAGAACTGTATATATGCACTGCAAAAAGATCTTGTCTAAAATGCTTGAGTAGATCTAACGCCCTTTCGAATCCTATTTCATCAAGAAAATCAGAGACCAACACGACCAAACCTCTACGGCGACGTACCGAGAAAAAACTTTTAAAAGCTTGCTCAATGGAAGTGTTACCATCCGCCTTGGCCGATTCTAGGAAACGGAATGCATGCCACACTTGATTCTTACCGCTACGCGAGGACATTTCTTGTGTTATCCCCTCAGCATAACCTATTAGATTGACACGATCTAAATTGAGCAATCCTACGTAACACAAGGCTGCTGCAATCTTTCGGGCATAGTCAAATTTGAGAGGATGCCCATAGTCCATAGACTTGCTTGAATCAAAGAAGATATAGATGGGCAGATCTGCTTCTTCTTCAAAAATTCTCAATATGAGTTTGTCCAAGCGAAGATAAGTCCGCCAATCGACATTCTTGGTGTCTTCGCCCGCTACATACTGACGGTAGTCTGCAAACTCAATCCCTGAATCAGTCTTCTTTTTAGCTCGGTGTTCGCCATGTAAGTGTCCAGGGACCATGTTGTTAGAGATAATTTCCAGATACTCTAGCTTCTTAAGGAATTCCTCATCGAAAAGAGTGCCATCTTCACTCATATATTAAAGGGTTTCCTCCTGCCTGAAATTATCACAGGGTATATGATAAAAGCATCAAAAATCCTCTTTGACTACTCCGTAGACTCAGGAATATCGCTCATGATTTCAGTAAGGATCGTGTCCGTTTCGATGCGTTCAGCCTCTCCCTCAAAATTTAGCAACACACGGTGACGGAGTGCCGGCAACAACATAGAACGAATATCTTCACAGGACACATGCACCCGATCACTCAACAAGGCGTTAACCTTTCCTCCTATAACGAGAGCTTGTGTTCCCCGCGGACTGGCCCCAAAACGTACATATTTATCCGTCATAGGATGAGCGTACGAAGTGCCTGGATGCGTAGCTAGAGTCAGGCGTATGGCATAATCTTGCACTGGCCTAGCAATGGGTACGGAGCGAGCCGTTTCGCGCATCAAGATAATCTGGTCACGATCGAGGACAGTAACTGCCTGAGGCTCTTCAGTCTGAGTGGTACGATCCATGATATCGTGCATATCGTTTGGTTCAGGATACATAATCCTAAGTTTGTAAAAAAACCGGTCGAGCTGGGCTTCAGGAAGAGGATATGTGCCTTCCATTTCCAAAGGATTCTGCGTTGCAAGAACAAAGAAAGGTGGATCGAGAAGATGAGTGGTTTTACCTACAGTTACACTGCGCTCCTGCATTGCTTCAAGCAACGCTGATTGGGTTTTGGGTGTAGCTCGATTAATCTCGTCAGCAAGTAGAATATTGGTGAAAATAGGCCCTTTTTGGAAATCGAGAAATTTTTCGCCAGTGTCACTTTCATGGACCACATCACTTCCCAATATGTCCCCAGGCATCAGGTCGGGAGTGAATTGAATACGAGAAAAGGATAGATGAAGAACGTCCGCCACTGTCGCCACAATTTTGGTTTTCCCGATCCCAGGAATGCCCTCCAGTAGAACATGTCCCTTAGCCAAAAGACTAATAAGGGTTCCATCGATGATCTCTTCGTTGCCAACAATAACTTTTGAAATCTCTTCCTTGACCATTTGGAATTGTTCAGTAAACAATTCTACTTTATTAGCAACCTCAGTAGTCATTTTTTTTCACCTGGTCTGATGGCTAAAAAATACTCCTTTACTAGACTACGGTGCCACCACGGAATCTGACCTATACCCAATGATGATCCTGCTGCGTAGTTCGAGGGCCCATTTATATCACGATAATCTAATATTGAATTTTCCTGTTGGCTTGCCTTCAGAAAGATATCCTCAGAGTCAAGATCTTCTTGGGGTTTGGACTCATCGACAATTTCCATTTCTAACTGTACTTCCAAGGTTGTAGACGAACCAATCTTCTGTTCATTGCCCATGGATTTGCTTGTCGCATGGCCTGGAGGGCCACTCGGATCCTGCCCCTCAGTACTGCCACTTGACTGTTTCACTTCGTCAGAAGATATCGCCATACCAGCCTCAGCCGATTGTGCATTTTCAGTTTTCCCTTCCTGCATACCAAGTAACTGTTGCCTTCCTACTTGTTGTTCAATAGTGGATTCTTGTATGGCATCCATCTGACGAGAAGCCTCATTTCTTCTTTTTTGCATATCTTGACTACGGGACATTTCTTCCATGTTTTCTGCCGCTTCTTCCAAAGACTTCTGAGCCTCTACCATTTTCTGACTTCCCATTGCTTCCGCAACTTCTTGGAGAGACTCTAGAAGATCTTTCAAATCTGGGATATCTGACATGGCTATTTTTCTTAGATCCTCAGTTAACCCAGAAACTTCTTCTTCTGTAAGGCTGGACAATTTCTTTGAGAGCTCACGCATCATTTCAGAGGCCTGGGTCAGATCTTCATCATTAAAGGCTTCGGCTATATCTTTCAATTCCTTTGAATTTTTCAAATCCCGAGCAAGATCAGCCAAAGCCTCTTCAATAGAATTAATCTGAAGATTCCCTTCTTCCAGAGCATTTTGGATTTCCTTGATGTCGAGCAAGAATTCTTCCGTAGTCAACTGCTCAGCCTGTAATTCCTTTAGGGTTTCCTCGAATTGTGTCAAAATCTCTGAATTTTCTTCGCCCTCCAATCCATCTTTATCATTAATCAAATCCTGGATTTCTTGGAGTCTTTGAATATGAGTTTGTGTGAAAGTTTTTGAATCAGCAGCCGATGCAAAAGTGATGAGCGGACCTTCAATGGGTATTAGGGACAGTGTTTGAATAATCACGAACAGCCCAAAGGCAAGCCAAAAACGCCGAGGGATAACCGTAGGAACTAAACGCCTAGAATCAAGATTCCGAGCCGTACCTGCAGCCCTCTTAAGCTGAAGATCTATCCACGGAGAACCGCCTCCTTCGCCCATAAACCAGTACGCAGTTTTAATTTCATCGCGAAGAGACCCCTGTGCATCAGCTACCACAGCAGCTTTCGCTAAACGACCACCCCTTCTTTGAGACCAAACAAGGAATACAATAAACAAAACACAAAACCCTGTAATTACTGAAAAATTCGTAGGTGGAACAATCGGGAATAACATCTTTCCTACTTGAAAAATTAGTAATACTCCAAAAACCAGACATATCGATATAGATAGATGATCCAGCACCAAATTAAATCGTATACGACGGTCGATTCGTTTGAGTACATCAGTAATCACTGATATCTCTCGGCTAGATTTATATCGGGACATCTGGCGAGATTCTCCAATCACCGTTAGACAAATAACAATTATTCACATTTACAAGTGGGCCCAGTAGGACTTGAACCTACGACCTTCGGATTATGAGTCCGCTGCTCTAACCAGCTGAGCTATGGGCCCTAATTAAAACTCAAATTAATCTTATTTTAAATATCAATCCAAGTGCAGACGAATTCAAAAAAAATCATTCTTCTAAATAACTCTTAGCTGTAATTTAGATTTTCAACATATCTTTCAAGTTTTAGAATTTCCTCTGCACTCATTTTCTCCCATTGACCAATTGGAAGATTCCCCAGATTAACAGAACCAAATCTAATTCTTCTTAAAAAAAGCACAGGATGACCAACAGCTTCTAACATCCTTCTCACCTCACGATTGCGCCCTTCCGTTAGCACTAACTTCAATGTCCCATGGCCATCTTTCTTGTCTATTAAACTAACAAGACTTGGGCGAGCTAGGCCGTCTTCCAGTTCCACACCTTTCCGGAGACTCTCGATAATCTTATCAGTAGGTATATTTTGTACTTTCACTTCATACTCACGCTCCACTTCAGTACTCGGGTGTTGAAGCAAATTGGCCAGATCTCCATCGTTAGTGAGCAATAACAATCCTTCGGTATCCATATCGAGCCGGCCAACATACCTGAGTGCACTATATTCTCCAGGCAATAAGTCATAGATCTTAGGTCTGCCATGTGTGTCAGAAAGAGTGGTAATTATCCCAGCAGGTTTGTGAAAACGGACCCAACTGAATACAGGTAGCGATATCAATTCGTTATCTACTTCTATAATGTCTCTATAAGGATCAACTTTCGTTCCGAGTACAGTGGCTACCACTCCGTTTATTCTAACTCTTCCTTTCTCTACAAGACCTTCAGCCTTTCGTCTGGAAGCCACTCCAGCTCTTGAGAGATACTTCTGTATCCTCATAAGACCCAAGTTTTCAGATTTATTCAATATCCTCAGTTTTTTCTAGAGAAACCGAATGTCCATTAGTTCCGTTACCACGGGACTGGAAATTTCCACTGTCGTCCAAATAATCGTCCTCCTCGGCCACTGAAGAAGAATCGCTGGCTAGAATGTCATATACTCCCAACTCAGATTCTTCCTCTAAAGATTCTTCTGAAGAATCGCTCTCCTCAACAAATTCATCTTTTAAAGTATTCTGGTCTCTAAGAATCACAGGCATTTCTTCTGGGCGAGGCAGGTCATCAAGAGATCTAAAACCAAAATGTTCGAGGAAGCGACGAGTAGTGCCATACAGAAGGGGCCTGCCAATACCTTCACCTCTAGCTATAATAGTCGCCAACCCACGATCTATCAGAGTACGTATCACACCTGCCGAGCTAACTCCTCTTATATACTCAATTTCAATTCGACCTATAGGTTGTCGGTAAGCGATTATAGCCAGAGTTTCTAAAGCTGGATTAGATAGGCGAGAAGATTTTGGAATAGTGTCAAAACGCTCAAGGTATGGCGCCAATTCAGGCCTAGTAAGGATCTGATATCCCTCCGCAAGATTGCGGATTTCAAAAGCACGCCCTGACTCTGAATACACGATATTAAGTTCACCTATTATGTGCTCAATCAAATCTTCGTTTAAATTCTCATCAGCTCTAGATATTTCTTCTGCATTTAGTGGAGCATCCGAAGCAAAAAGCACAGCCTCTACAATTTGAGAGGGATTCACGATGATTCTCCTTTTTCCTGTGATCCTTCAAGCTCTTCGCTATCTGTAACACCACGATATACCCATAATTCTGCAAACGGCTCAACCTGCTTAAGTTTCACACGTCGCCTCCTGGTAAGCTCGAGCCCAGCCAAAAATGTCATCACACTATGCATACGATTCTTGAATGGCAGAATAAGTCTGTTGAATTCTATCCTACGAACACGACCCAGTGTTTCGAGAATCAAATCCATCTTATCCTCCATAGCAACCACTTGTGTGGCTACCACATGCCTCTGAATACCTGGATCGGGGGAAGTTATTTCAAGGGCCACTGACAACACCTCTTCCCAAGTGGTTTCTAGTAAAACTTCCTCAATTGGAAGACTATTCCGTGGCTCCAAAAAACCTTTCCCAAAAAGTCTGGCACTGTCTGCTTCAGCTGCGGACAGTCTGTTACTGATCTCACGGATCTGCTCATACTCTAACAGACGTCGGACAAGTTCTACTCTAGGATCTTCTTCTTCTCCATCGTCATATCTTGGCAAAAGCATCTGCGCCTTGATCTTAATGAGGCTAGCAGCCATTTCCAGAAACTCTCCAGCATTATCAAGATCTTTAGCTTTTATACCACCAATTGCGGTTAGGAATTGACTTGTGATCAGGGAAATAGGAATCTCAAATACGTCAATATCCTGTTTCCTGATTAAGTGAAGTAGCAAATCAAGAGGCCCCTGGAATCTCTCAATATCGATTACCAGAAAATCTTCTTTGGCTAGGGGAATGACAGCCGGTATTAAATCCACAGAGAATTATCCTCCCCAAAAAGACATATTATATATCAAAGCATCCGCAAAACCCATGAGCACAAAGACAGGCTGTAGTGCAAAAATAAAGAACGGGGGATAAAAAAACACGAGACCCAATAGTAAGATCATCCCATAACGACCTGCCCAACGATAAATGTCTCCCCAGCGAGGTGGAAGCAGATGATATACAGCATGTGATCCATCGAGAGGAGGAATAGGAATCAGGTTAAATACAGCCAAAATCAGGTTAATGAAAATCCCGAACCGTGCCATTCTTATCATAAAATCTAAAACAGCATCTCCACCGACAGCTGACATCTGAATCTTCAGAAGAAGTATTACCAAAAAAGTAAATATCACGGCCAAAAGTACATTTGAAACAATACCAGCAAGTGAAACCTTTATATCTCCACTTCTATAGTCCCTAAACTTCCCAGGATTTACAGGAACAGGTTTAGCCCATCCTAAAATCATCCCATCAGCCATAAAATATAGTGCAAACGGAACTAAGAACGATCCCAGCATATCCATATGAGACAATGGGTTAAGGGTAATGCGCCCAAGCCGTTGGGCTGTGTCATCTCCCTCGCGAAGAGCCACCCAAGCATGTGCCACTTCGTGCACCACGATTGATAGAATAAGTACCGGAAGAAGCGACAAGAAATCCATTGCCAGAAAATATCTGGACTGACTTGCAGAGGCTACCCCTTAAAACTGACCTTAGAACTTAAACATATTTTTTTATTCAAATCTATAGGTTCTTGATCCTCTTCAATCTTTCGGATATAGTTTCGTGTGCATTTTTGATAAGCGTTAAGATTTGAGGATTTGAATGCCCAATATAAAGAGTGCCAAGAAACGGATGCGCTTAAGTCGTGTTGCGAACGAATACAATCGAGCTCGGCGGTCTCAGATTCGAACAGCTATAAAACGAGCCGAAGAGGCCGGAGACACTGCCAGTGCTCAGGACGCATACCGACAAGTCCAAGTGCTCTTAGACCGTGCTGCTACAAACAGATTGATTCACCCTAAAACCGTAGCACGAATCAAGAGTAGGCTGGCACAAAAAGCAAACAGATAACTTAGGTATTTCTATCTATCTGTCACGAAGGGCATTTCTAGGGTCTGCGCTATTCGCTGTTAATTCCCCAATTAAATTATTTGATCAAGCAGATCCTTATGTCCTGGTTCTAGGTGTGATTCAGGACGGAGGGCTCCCACAAACAGGTTGCTACACAGACAGATGTGAACGTGCACGGAAAAGCCACAGCCCTCGCTACGTAGCTTCCCTGGCTTTGGTATTCCCTGCTGCGAAACGCTACTATCTGGTAGATGCATCACCCGATCTTACTCGTCAGATGGATCTTATCGATGAAGATGGATTCCGCGAAAATGCAAATCTTCGAGGCCCCTTCGACGGCATCTTTCTTACCCATGCCCATATGGGACACTATCTGGGGTTGGCACTTTTGGGACGAGAAGGATTAGGCATAGATAGGACCCCCTGTTACTGTTCGTCAGCTATGAAGAAAATGCTCTCGGAGAATGCTCCCTGGAGTCTCCTCGTGCAAGAAGGCCGTATAAATTTCCCGCAAATCCCTATGGACAGCTGGATAAACGTGGATGGGCTTTTCGATGTCAAAATGATTCCAGTGCCACATCGTCAAGAGTTTTCAGACACAGTCGGATATATATTCCGTGGATCTCAAAAGAGTATCTTGTATATCCCAGACATAGATTCCTGGGAGAAATGGGACAAGTCTGTAGCTGAAGTTGTGGCAGGAGTAGATGTAGCCCTCATCGATGGGAGCTTCTATTCAAGCAAAGAAATCCCTGGAAGAAAAATCGAAGACATCCCCCACCCTCTGATCCCCCACAGCATGGATCTCCTGGAAGAAGTATCCAAAAACAATAGTAAGGTGATGTTCACTCATTTAAATAACACGAATCCAGCACTAGATATTAACAGCCCTCAACAACTTGAAATCCGGAAAAGAGGATTCGAACTGGCATACGAAGGTCTTAGGATAACTATCTAGGTATCCAGTTTCCATACAATTTCTCCACCTACGATTGTAAACTTAGCACGTCCTTTTAAATCCCATCCATGAAAAGGTGTATTGTGACTCTTTGATAAAAAAGAAGATTTATCTACCACCCATGAATCTTCCAAATCAATAATAGTCACATCACCTATCGAGCCATCTGACAGAGTACCGCCAGGAATGCCAAAGGCTCGTGCAGGAGCACAGCTCATGCGGTCTACGAGAGTAGGCAAATCAATAACATCTTTACGAACTAGATGAGTTAGTAAAACACCCAAAGACGTCTCAAGGCCTACGATACCGTTGGGGGCATCATCGAATGCTTGTTCTTTTTCATCATAATGGTGAGGGGCATGATCTGTAGCTATAACACACAGAGTGCCATCAGCTAACCCCTGACGTACCGCTTTGCGGTCGCTAGAAGAACGGAGAGGGGGGTTCATCTTAGCATCTGTATTATAATTCTCTACTTCCTCATCAGTTAACACTAAATGATGAGGTGAAGCTTCTGCAGTTACTCTCACCCCACGTGCCTTAGCTTTCCTGATTTCCTCTACCCCATAGGCCGTAGAAACATGCTGTATATGGATACGGCCTCCTGTGAGTTCAGCTAATAGAAGATCCCTGATAATGTGAATGTCTTCAGAAGCGTTGGGTTTTCCCCTGAGACCTAGCCTTGTAGATACTAGCCCTTCATTCATAACCCCTTGTCCGGATAGGCTCAAATCTTCTGGGTGATCCGCCACAGGTATATCGAACGCTTGAGCATATTCCATTGCTCGTCGCATAAGTCCAGAATTCATTACTGGGTTGCCATCGTCAGTAATACCTACTGCCCCAGCATCCACCATCTCTCCAATTGCTGCAAGCTGGTTCCCCTTTTGTCCAAGTGAAATAGATCCCAGAGGATAAACTCTGGCAGCTTTTGCAGATGTTGCTTGTGCTATAACAAAACCAACTCCTGCAGGATCATCGACTACAGGATTAGTGTTAGGCATAGCACAAACAGCAGTAAATCCTCCTGCTCCAGCAGCTCGTGCTCCTGTCGCAATGGTCTCTTTATGCTCCCCGCCCGGTTCTCGGAAGTGTACATGAACATCGATGAGGCCAGGAGTTACCAGTAGCCCTGAAGCATCAATCTCCTGAGCATCTTCCGGAGCTTTTATGTTCTCACCCTTAAATGCTATACTCCCATCCAAAATGAGAATATCAACTTGGGAATCAAAATTTTGGCTTGGATCCAGAACTCGCCCATTTCTTATCAGAAGAGGACGTTTCATTCTTTCAACCCCTTTTTGGCATCTTCAGCAGTATTTGGCTCACCCCCGGCCAATAGATATAGCACTGCCATGCGAACTGCCACACCATTAGTTACTTGATCAAGAATGACAGAATGCGGACCATCTGCAACATCACTATCGATTTCTACACCGCGATTCATGGGACCCGGATGCATAATTAGAAGATCTTTAGGTGCACAATCCAGACGATCCCGCGATACTCCCCACACTCTGTTATATTCACGCAGACTAGGTATATAGCCACCTTCCATGCGTTCTAACTGTAAACGAAGAACATTCAAGACATCAGCCCATTCTATGGCTTCCTCTATCCTTTGAAAAACTGTAACGCCAAGTTTAGAAATATCCGCAGGCAATAAGGTTCTTGGGCCACAAACAGCAACTTCAGCACCAAGATTCAACAGACCATATACGTTGGAACGAGCAACCCTAGAATGTAGGATGTCTCCGACTATGCATATTTTAAGACCTTCGATATACCCTATCTGATCTCTTATAGTCAGCATGTCCAAAAGGGCTTGAGTAGGATGTTCGTGGCTCCCATCACCAGCGTTGATAACCATGGAAGGAATTCTTTCCGCCAAAAATTTTGCAGCACCAGATGAGCCATGACGCATAACTACCATGTCGATACGCATTGCTTCCAAATTCCTCGCAAAATCTACCAGCGTTTCTCCTTTAACAACCGATGACCCTTTAGACGAAATATTAACAGTGTCAGCACTCAAACGTTTTTCAGCAAACTCAAAAGAAATACGTGTACGTGTGGATGGTTCAAAGAATAGATTGACAATCGTTTTTCCGCGGAGCACGGGGACTTTCTTAATCTTACGATCAGAGATTTCCTTAAAAGATTCTGCGGTGTCAAGGATATTTAAGATCTGTTGAGAATTAAGATGCTCGAGGCCGACCAAATCTTTCCCAATGAATGATTCCGTTACACTCATACAGCCTCCATTGGAATCGTCACAACATCTACAGCTAATTTACCATCTATCTCTGGTACACTCACGTTTACAGTTTGGCTTGGTAGTACCGAGACCTCCCTCCCAACCACGTCAGGATGAATTGGAATTTCACGTTGCCCTCTATCCACTAGCACACACAAAAACACGCGTGCAGGGCGCCCCCAATCCATAAGTTCATTTAGGGCTGCCCTAACAGTTCTTCCAGTGAAAAGAACATCGTCAACAAGAACTACAACACGATCATCTATACCTTCAGGTGGCAGAGAAGATTCTCCAACTACTGGCCGAGGTCCAATCGCAATCAAATCATCTCGATATAGAGTGATATCGAGGGTTCCAAGGGGCACAGCAACATCCTCTGCCCGTTGGATTTCAGATTGAATAAGGTTTGCAATCTGTACACCACGGCGTTGGATCCCCAGAAGAATCAAACCACTGGGCCCATCATTCTGCTCTACAAGCTGACGGGCCATTCGTGAAACCGCCCGCAGAACCGCCTGTTCGTCCATAATTGAGACGTGCAGTACAAACTCCTGTCTATACGCAATTACTATATTAGCCAAAACCCCGTAGGCCGAACCCCGGTGGAGCCGGCCCCGGGGTTAATGTTACCAATCCAGGGTATTTGAAGGTAGATAAGGTTCCAACGGTTTACAAGGGAGCAGCAACTCGACATCATGAACTCGGTGTGTAGATAACCAAAACTGTCTGAAAGGACCATCATGCGTCCCAGCATAATATTTTACTTATTCTTACTGGCCATTTCCGTATCAGTATATGCACCAAAAATCATTTCAGCCCAAGATGTGATTAACACACCGAAAGTTGTCATGGGAGGATTGCCATTCACATTAGATATTATAAATGGAAGCGAAAACCCACTCCAGTATGAAATCCTAGATGCCCAGGAAATACCTATAGGATCCGGATTACTCTCTCCAGATCAGACAACAACTACTACAGAGTTAGTAATTTCCAATAAAGAAAGCCTGCCCCTAAAAGTCATTGTCGGTAATAACTCACATTACATATCTCTATCCTACGCACCTGGATGGTTTTCGCTCGTCCCACCCCTTGTGGCAATTTCCCTCGCCATCCTATTACAAGAAGTCATCATATCTCTTTTGATAGGTATATGGTTAGGTGCTCTGGCTGTAGCTGGATACAACCCACTTTCTGCCCTCTGGAGAACTATAGATACATATGCAGTTCCAGCTCTTGG
>CEUS01005203.1_pt1 | contig 21032 bp, 18 predicted proteins | sample 427031 | NCBI WGS metagenome assembly CEUS01 (sample SAMEA2622837, study PRJEB7988) | marine metagenome | biome: marine biome (ENVO:00000447); feature: marine epipelagic mixed layer (ENVO:xxxxxxxxx); material: "saline water (ENVO:00002010), including plankton (ENVO:xxxxxxxx)" | depth 140 m | reverse complement strand
CTTCGTAAACAAATTGTCCGTCCATTTAACATAGGAACTGTCCAAGGATAACACCAACCATTGCAATGAAACATTGGTACAACAGTTAAAAAACTTAATCTGTTTGGCATATTCCAAGCAGCCGCACTGCCTGTCGACATTAAATATGCTCCTCTATGATGATAAACAACGCCTTTTGGATTCCCTGTTGTTCCTGAAGTATAACTTAATGAAATAGCTTCCCACTCATCATTTGGCATATTCCAAATATAATTTTCATCTCCTGTGTTTAAAAATTCTTCGTATTCTAAATTGCCAATTTTCTCTAATTTTGATTGGTCTGCTTGTTTATCGTTTATATCAATTATGGTAATTTGTTTTTTTAAAGTGCTTAATGCTTTTTTAACTTCCACATGAAGTTGCCTATCTACAACTAATACCTTAGCCTCGCTATGATCTAAAATATAAGCAATTGTCTTAGCATCTAGCCTGATGTTAATTGTGTTTAATACTGCGCCAGTCATGGGAACAGAATAATGTGCTTCAAAAATCTCTGGTGTATTGAAAGCTAAAAATGAAACAGTATCCCCTTTTCTAATGCCAATCTTTTCTAAAGCACTAGCAAATTTTACACATCTTTTGTACACATCAGCCCAAGTATATTTTCGATCCTCGTAAATTACTGCTTCATAATTAGGATAAATATCTTTTGCTCTTTGCAAAAAAGATAGGGGTGTTAAGGGAACAAAATTAGCATTATTCTTATCTAAGTTTTTATTATAATGATTCATAATTAATTTAAATTTGCCTTCATCATAGTTTCACTCCCGCTAATCGCAGAGATGTAATGACTTTGTATTCTTGGTAGTATTTTGTCAAAATAATACGTAGCTGTATTAATTTTGCCCTCAAAAAAATCTTTGTTTGTCTTTAATTTTTCATGGCTAATTCTTAATATTTTTAACCAGGAGTATCCCAGTGAAACATAACCAAATACCCTGAGATAATCATTGCAAGCTGAGCTCACATCATCCTTTGAAGAACTATGTTTTTTTTTAAGCCATGAAGTAAAATTTACTAATAACTCAATATATTTTTCTAGCTTGCCTGAAAATAATGATAAATTTTTATTTTTAGCTGTTTCTTTTATTTCTGCATTTATTTGGGAAATGTATTTATCAAAAATTTTATTATTTAAAATTTTTCTATAAACAAGATCTATAGCCTGAATAGAATTTGTTCCTTCATAAATTGGTGTTATTCTATTATCTCTAAATAATTGTTCTATACCTTGATCTTTTGTATAACCGTATCCACCAAATACCTGTATTGCATCATTAGTTATTTCCATTCCCATATCTGTAAAAAATGATTTTATAACTGGAGTCATTAACGAAACTAGATCGTTCGCAGAGTCTTTTACTTTTTTATCAGAATGATTTAAACCAACATCAATTTGCTGTGAAACCCAAAAAGCTAGTGATCTTTGACCCTCAATAAGTGCTTTCATGTTCATGAGACTTCTCCTTATATCAGCGTGTTTGATAATTAAATCAGCTTCCTTGTTTTTGCTATTGTTGGCTACACCTTGTTTTCTTTCCTTGGAATATGATAGTGCATTTTGATAGGCAGTTTCAGAAATACCAAGGCCTTGAATTCCAACAACTATTCTTTCCAAATTCATCATTGTAAACATCGAGTTTAATCCTTTGTTTTCTGGTCCAATTAAATATCCAATAGCATTATCAAAATTTAAAACACAAGTAGGTGAACCTTTAATTCCCATTTTTGTTTCTATCGATGCAGTATTCACTCCATTTCTAGAACCAAGCGATCCGTCATCATTAACAATAAATTTTGGAACCAGAAATAAACTAATACCTTTTGTTCCAGATGGTGCCCCAGGTATTCTAGCCAAAACCAAATGAATTATATTTTCTGTCAAATCATGATCGCCTGATGTAATAAATATTTTTTGTCCTGAAATTTTATAAGAATTATCTTTCTGTTTAACTGCTTTTGTTTTTAGTAAACCTAAATCAGTTCCACATTGAGACTCCGTTAAACACATTGTTCCACTCCACTTGCCTTCAACAATTTTTGGAAGAAATTTATCTTTTATTTTTTGATCTGCATGGCGGAGAATACAGTTATATGCGCCTATACTTAATTCACTATACAATTTAAATGATAAACTAGAAGAAGAAAGCATTTCTTCAAAAAAAGTGCTAACAGTTTTGGGCATGCCTTGACCGCCATATTTTGGATCACAAGATAACGAAGTCCAACCGTCTTGAATAAATTTTTTATAAACTTCTTTGTATCCAGGTGGTGATCTTACCACTCCATTTTCGTAAACACATGGTTTTTCATCACCAACTTTTGCTAGAGGTAAAATAAGTTCTTGATTAATTTTTGCAGCTTGTTGCAATATATCTTTTACTAGGTCTGAATTAATTTCTTTATATTTGTCTATTTCATTGTAATTCTTATTATCTTTTAGATAATCAAATAAAAACATCATCTCTTCAACAGGTGCTGTATATGTTGGCATAGTTAATTAAGCAAAGGCTTTCCTGTTGTTAATGTGTGAACAATTCTCTCTTGTGTTTTTTTCTTTTGAATAAGTTTCATGAAGCTCTCTAATTCTAAATTATACAAATCGTCCTCTTTGACTTCTTTATTTTGCTCAGTTTTTCCCCCACTTAAAACATATGCCAATTCTTTTCCAACTTCTAGGCCATGATCCAGTATTTTCTTATCCTGATATAATTTTTCAAGTATTTTATACATTTTTTTTCTCACTTCTTCCCCTGATAATTTAAATTTACATTCTTGAGGTGGAGTAAATTTTTTATTTTTTTCTAATAAAAGTTTAGCTTCTGGCAAGAGATTATTTCTATTCATTATTTTTTTGTCTTCAGTTTTAAGAAGCATTAGAGGAATAGCCTCCTGAGGAGAAGAAGCTGTTTTTGCATATCCTATAATATCAAAAACTTTAAGTGGAGCGTAATCAGGATCCTTCTTGCCCTCAGGAGTTTGAGACCATCTCCAAAGCATTTCTTTGCAACCGCCACCGGCTGGAACCAGACCAACAATTGTCTCTACTAGACCCATAACAATATTGGTATGGGACACCACAAAATTGCTTTGCAATAATACCTCTTCTCCTCCTCCCAAAGCTAGTCCGGAAGGTGCTGACACCACTGGGTTATTACAGTATTTTAAATGTTTGCAAGTTTTCTGAAAATACATAATAAATTTTTCAATTGATTTGAAATCCTTTTCTTTTACGAAATCCATAACATAATTCAAATTTACACCAGCAGAAAATTGCATGCTTTCATTAATAATAATCAAAGGCTTGTCGGTAGCTTTTTTAAGAGCATCCATCGAATTATAATCAAGGACATTTGCTTTAGTTGTGAATTCAACAATATTAAAAGCTTTAAATCTAAATATTTCTGCAGATTTATTCTTGTCAACTTTTACTGCAAGATTTTTAATTTTTCCAAGAGTTTGAATATTTGTGTATTTTTGTCTTTGATGATAAAAATTTTCTTCTTTACTATCATATAAATTTTTTAAAAATTGATTATCAGCTAAATTACCCATTTTGCTAAAAAAATTTTTTGGACCAATTTCTTGAAGCATTTCAAAAGGTCCTTTTGACCAATTAAAACCCAATCTTAAAGCTTCGTCGATATCATTAAATTCTTTTGTTATTTCAGGAACAAGAGATGATGAATATTTGATGATTTTGGATATTACGGACCATGCAAATCTTCCGTATTTATCGTCTCGACTAATCAATTTTTTTAGGTCAACTTTATCAAACGGCAGATGAATTTTTTTAGTGGGAGAATATTTTCCGGTTTCCAAATTTAATACTTCTAAAATTTTAGAATCAGCATTTTTATTAATTCTATAAAAGCCCCCCTTACCTTTCCTGCCTGTATAACCAGACTTAATTAATTTATCAATTATTGGAATATCTTTCGCAATTTTTTGAAATTCATCATTTTTTGGTAATTCTTTTACAAAACTTTTTAAAACATCTGACATTAAATCAATTCCTATCAAATCGTATAAAGCAAAAACTCCTGTCTTTGGAATTCCCATTGGTCTACCAAATATTGAATCTGCTTCTTCTACGGAGAGTTTCATTTTAATTGCCTCTGTCATAGCTACTTGCATTGCATAAACGCCAATACGATTTCCTAAAAAACCAGGTGTATCTCCACAAATAATTACACCTTTGCCCAAAGTTGACTCGCAAAATTCCTTTAAAAAATTAATTTTTTTACTATCGTTAATTTCATTTCTAACAATTTCTAATAGACTCATGTATCTTACCGGGTTAAAAAAATGAGTAATGCAAAAGTCTTTTTTATCTTTTTCGGATAATTTTTTAGATAATATTTTTAAAGGAATTGTTGATGTGTTAGAGGATACGATAGAATCTTCTTTTCTAGTTTTAAAAATTTTATCATAAATTTGCTGTTTAATATCAATTTTTTCTACAACTGCTTCCAAAATCCAGTCAGCTCTTTTAACAATATCAAAATTATCATTTATATTACCTATTTGAATATTTTTTGCTTTAGACTTATCAAATAAAAGTGGGGGCCTAGATTTGACAATTCTGTCTATGGCATTTTTAGATATTTCGGTTTTAACATCAAGAAGAGTTACGGATATATTTGCATTACATAAATGAGCAGCAATTCCACTGCCCATAGTACCGGAACCAATAATAACAACATTATTAATTTTCATAATTAATTATTGATATTAAATAATTTAAAAAAATTATTAGTAGTAAATGAATCAACAAATTCTTCTGTTTGTCCTTTGATTTTAGACAAATATTTTATGGTATGAACTATATTGCTTGGCTCATTAATTTTTCCTCTAATCGGTTCAGGTGAAAGATATGGAGAATCTGTTTCTACTAAAATTCTATCATTCGGAATAGATTTAAAAGTTTCGACTAAGTTATTGTTTTTTTTAAAAGTAATGATTCCGCTGGCAGAAAAATAACAACCTATATCTAAAAGCTTGTGTGCAAAATTTTTACTGCCTGTAAAACAATGCATTAAAATTTTAAACTCTTTATTTTTAAACTCGGAAGACAAAATGTCGAATGTTTCATTTTCAGCATCTCTTGAGTGTACAATTAAAGTTTTTGATGTTTCTTGACTTGCCTGTATATGTTTTTTAAAGCACTCTTTTTGAGATTTCAGATCTGAGTGTTTATAATAAAGATCAAGTCCGGTTTCTCCAATTCCAATAATTTTATTATTCCTTTTTAAATTTTTTTTAATTTTTTCAACATTTAAAGTATTGTATTTTTTTGATTCATGGGGATGTATACCATAGGTTCCAAAAACATCTTTCTGATTTTCTAAAATTAGTAATATTTTTTTAAAACTTTCATCGTCAGTACATATTGTCAAAAAATACTTTACGCCAACTTCATTGGCTTTTTTGATAATTTGATCAAGTTTTTTATTCAAAGGATCAAAATCAAGATGGCAGTGTGAATCAATTCTCATTTTCAATTTTCTTAAACAATATGTCTGATTTTTTAATAATACTCCCCTGTTTTAAAAATTTTGAATTTTCTATTGATTTAAGGATTCTGTCCTTTTTTTCTATACCCAATATATCTAGTACTTTGCTTGTAGATTCCGGCATTACAGGGTAAAGGAGTATGCTTATAGATCTAATTTGATTAAGAATATTATACAAGACAGTGTTCATTCTTTTTGAATTGCTTTTTTTTAGACTCCAGGGCTCTTGGTCATTGAAATATTTATTTGCATTAAATGAAAATTGGATCACTTGTTTTATATACAAATTAAGATCCTGATTATCCATTAATTCTTTTAGTTTAGGTAATTGATCAATTATTTCACTTGATAGTTTTTTATCTTCAGATTGAACTTTATCAAACGAAGGAATTTTTGAATCAGAATTTTTTTTAATAAATGAAAACACTCTCTGGCATAAATTTCCATAGTTGTTAGCTAAATCATTATTGATGCAATCGGTTAGGCTATCTAATGATATATTTCCGTCATTTCCCAAAGAAACTTCTTTGGTAAGATAATATCTTAATTGGTCTATGCCAAAATTTTTAATTATTTCTATTGGATCTAAAATATTTCCTAATGATTTTGACATTTTTTTTTCATCTGAAAGTATCCATCCATGACCATAAACTCTTTTAGGTAAAGGAATTTTTGCAGCCATTAAAAATGCTGGCCAGTAAATAGCATGAAATCTAAGAATGTCTTTTCCTATAACATGAATATCTGCGGGCCAAAAAGCTTTGTATTTTTTATCATTTGTATCGGGATAGTTTAAAGCACTGAGATAGTTTGTTAAAGCATCAAGCCATACATAAATTACATGTTTAGAATTTTTAGGCACTGGTATACCCCATGAAAAAGATGTACGACTGACTGATAAATCTTTTAGTCCTTTTTTTACAAATTGAACAACTTCATTTTTTCTTGATGATGGTAAAATAAATTTTGGGTTATCTTTTTCATACAATTTCAACAGTTTGTCCTGCCAAGAAGATAGTTTAAAAAAATACGACTCCTCTTCCACCCATTCTACTTTTGAGCCAGAAGATTTTACGTATTTAATATTATTTTTTGTCTCAATTTCATCTTCATCATAATAAGCTTCGTCAGAAACTGAATACCATCCCTTATATTTTGATAAATAAATATCCTTGGATTTTTCTAATCTAGACCATATATCTAAAACAGATTTATGATGTCTTTTTTCTGTAGTTCTAATAAAATCATCATTTGATAAATTTAGTATCTTTGTTAAATCTTTAAATTTTAAAGATAATTCATCACAGAATATTTTTACATCCTTTGATTTTTTTTCAGCCTCTCTTTGCATCTTCAAACCATGTTCGTCAGTTCCAGTTAAAAACATAACGTTAAACCCATCTATTCTTTTAAATCTTGCAAAAACATCTGCGATTATACTTGAATAAGCATGTCCCATATGAGGTTTTCCAGATGGATAATATATTGGAGTTGTTATGTAATAATTTTTATTAGGCATGACTTTCTTGAGATATTTTTATATGTTCCAAAACAACGTTATTGGTCAGATTAAATTTTCTATAATCATACAATAGCTTCATCAAGTTATTTTTTTTATTAATCAATTTAATAATTTCTTTGGAATCGTTGTTTTTTTTTATTGTATATTTAATTTCTAAAAAGAATCTCAAACAATCTAAAAAAACTTCATTTTTAGTTTTTTTATATTTTTCAAGCAGAATTGAAGAGGTGTCATAAAAGGAGGTATCAACATCTATACTTAAATTCTTTAAGCAATCAGAAAATCTAATAAGTTTTCCTGGCGTAGTGTAATCTTTAAAAGTATGTATAAAATGTTCTTCCATAGCATTGTTTTTCAATAATTTTTCAAAAATTTTATCTTTTTCATTTTTATTTAAAAAAATTTTTGTTTCAAGAGCTCTTGATTTTATTGTTTCAATTATATTTTGCTTTTTATTATTAATGAGCACAAAATAATTAGAAGAGGAAGGTTCTTCAATAAATTTTAAAATTGAATTTGCTGCATATGGATTTAAAATCTCAACATCATCAAATACAATAAATCTAGGCAGATCATTTAATGAAGAATTGCTAAATTTTTTTTTAATTTCCCTAATATTTTCTATACCTGTTTTTTTTTCATTTTCGTTAGGCATGTAGTTAAAATTTTGAGAAGTATTTGACAAAATTTCCTTGTAAACAAAGCTGTTTTTGTTAATTGTTCTTTCATTGTAATTGTATGGATTGTCTGATTTTTTGCTCAAAACATAGTTTATTAAATGAAATATTAAGGTAAATTTACCGCTACCTTTTTCTCCGCTTAGTAGCAAAACTCTAGGAAATTTTTTTTTTTCAAATAATTTGGCGAATTCAGAAAAATATTTATCAAGTCCAAACAGTTTTAACGAATTAATAGGATCTAAATTTTTTTTATCTGCCATTTTTATATTTTATTTTTTTAAAAACTAAAGAAGAAATTTTTTTCTCTAAATCTTTATTGTCATTTGAATTATCAAAAATATAGTATTTTTTTTTATCCTTTTTTGCTATTTTTATGAATGCTTTTTGAGCTTTTTCATAAAATTTTTTAGGAAATTTATCATATCTGTTTTTTTTCTTTCTTTTGTTTAACCTTTTTAAAGCTTTTGCAATTTTTACTTTGAGAACAAATGTTAAATCAGGTTTTATATTTTTTAGTATAAATTTGTGAATAAAATCAATTAGTGGTTTTTTAACTCCCTTCCCATAAACTTGGTAGGCAATAGTTGAATCCACAAATCTATCACAAATCAAAATTTCTTTTTTCAACTTTGCCGGTCTTATTTTGTTTTTAATATGCTCATTTCTTGCGGCCAAATACAATAAAGTATCAGTATATTTGTCAAATTGTTCCTTTGATCTGGAATTAAAATAATCTTCTAATATTATTCCTCGAATTCTTTCCGCCGATTTTGTTCCCCCAGGCTCTCTTGTTAAGGATACTTTTAGACCTTTTTTTTTTATATTTTGATATAATTTTTTACTTTGGTAGGATTTTCCAGAACCTTCGATACCTTCAAAAACAATAAAAAAAAACTTCTTTTTAAACATCTCCCCAAATCATGTAATTAAAAGACATAAATAGGCTAGTAAAGAAATTTACTTTTTTAACGTTTTCATTGGCATATATAGGTACGGTTTTAGAATCGTCTTCGCTTTCAGAAATTATTAATTCACCTATTTGATCATCTTTTTTAATCGGAGCTTTAATAGGGCCGTTATATTTGATTGATACCTTTAAATTTTTAATTTCTTTTTTTCCAATAGTAATATAAATATCTTCTTTTGTTATCCCTTCAATAAATTCTTTTTTTCCCAACCAAGTTTTAAATTTAAATTTTGTTTTATCTTTTTCTGAAATTTCATATGTATTTGTATTTCTTAAACCCCATGATATAAGTTTTACAGAATCAGAAGATCGTGATTTTTTAGTTTGAGATCCACTAATAACAGATATTAATCTTCTTTTTTCACCAATGACAGAACTAGCTAATGAATATTTTTCTAAGGCTAAATAGCCAGTTTTGATTCCGTCCGCTCCCATATTTTTGTATAAAAGCGGATTTCTGTTACCTTGGGTTATTGGATCTCCACCTGTTCTGTCCCAAGTAAATTCTGTTTCTGCAAAATACTCATAATATTTTGGATAATTTTTAATTAAATGTTTTGACATAATAGCTATGTCCTTAACAGTTGAATAATTGTCTGGATCATTAATTCCAGAAGAATTTGAAAAATTTGTGTTTGTTAATCCAATTTCAATGGCTTTTTCGTTCATCATATCAACAAAGTTTGATTCTGTCCCAGCAATTCCTTCTGCTAAGGCTACGCAAGAATCATTTCCTGATACGACGATTATTCCTCTTAATAAATCCTCTATGCTAACTTTATCATTCAACATAATAAACATTGAGGAAAAACCAGATTTTGACATTCTCCAAGCTTTTTCAGAAACAGTAACTTCATCTTCTAGTTTTATTTTTCCACTTTTCAATAAATCAAACGCAATAATTGTTGTCATAATTTTAGTCATTGATGCGGGATAAATTTCCAAATCAGGTTCTAATTCAAATAGAATTTTATCAGAGTTATAATCAAGCAATATTGCAGTTTTAACATCGATTTTTGGTGATGCCCAAGAACTAGTTAATAGTGAGAAAAATAAAAGAAAAGTAAATATTTTGCTTTTAATCATTTTGTTGTACATCAAGATCTTCAAATCCATACTTGTTTAACTTAAAGTAGACAGTTTTTAAAGTATTAATTGACGTGTATGGGCCTGCTAATAATCGAAATTTATTTTTTTCAAGTTTTTTAACCTTTAAGATTCCCTTTTTTATATAGTCTTTTTCCAATGTTTCCTTAAGACTGTTTGCAGATTCTTCTGAGTAGAATTCACCAAGAATAATTGAAAATTTTTTAACTTTCTTAACTTTAGTTTTATTTGTTTTTGAAATGTTTTGGATCTTAACTTTCGTCAAAGGTGCTTTTTCTGAAACCTTTTGTTCTTCAGAGTGAGTAATAGCTTTTTTTGCTACAAAAGATTTATTTTTAAATTTTTGTTGAATATCAACATAAGGTATGCTCTCATTTAATCCAAGTTCTTTTGCAACCTTTCTTGTAATAACTATTTTAAAAAAATCAGGATATTTAACTTTTTTAGAAATCTTTAACTCTAATGATTTTTTATTTTCCGGATTGGTAATTTGTACTATTGAATTTTTTTTAATTTTATCATGAGCAATTTGTAACTCATCTACTTCTAATTTTCCTGAGATAATTTGATTTTTATAGTCTTTTTCACTATATATAAGAGCAAAACCTGTTGCTCTATAAGGATCCGCAAAATCCTTTTGAATCGTTCCTGTCGTACAAGAGTGCAATAATAAAATAAAAAAAATAACTTTAAATTTCATTTGTAAATTTATTCTTTAAGGTGCATACCGCAAGAGCAAATCTCAGAGACCTATTCCATTTCAAAATTCGCTCATAGTTACTAAAAACAATAAAGGCTGGTTTCAGATTTTTTGCCCCAGGTATTATGTCTTTGTCAGGTATTATTATTGCAGAAATCATATTTTCGTTTAAATCATGTTCTTCGATAGATTTTAAATATTTCTTAAAAAATTTAACTTTTTTTTTATTAACAATCTTTCTTGCCGAGCTGTTTAAATATTTAGATGGAATTTCTTCCTTTAATTCAACTTTGTAAAAACAAGGTTGGTTTTTTTTCCACCCAATTTTTTTAATATAATTAGCAGCAGATGCGAAAGAATCGTCTATTTCTTTCAGTTCTATATCAGAGTTCTTATTATAATCTATAGCATAGCTTTTTATAGTTGATGGCATAAATTGAAAATTTCCAAATGCGCCTGCCCATGACCCATAAAGTATATTTTGATCTACTACACCCTCGTCTATTAGTTTTAACAAAACTAATAATTCACTTGTAAAGAAAGCACTTCTTCTTTTATCAAAGCTAAGAGTTGCTAAAGAAGAAATAATATCCATCTTTCCAAGATATTTACCAAAATTAGTTTCGATACCCATTAAGGCAAGCAAAAGTTCCTTTTCGACTGAAAACTTTTTTTCTATCTTGTTAATCAGATCTTTTTCTTTTTTATACAAAAGCAATCCCTTTTTTACTTTGTTTTTATTTGTCCTCTTTTGGATATAGGTATGAGTATCTTCATAAAATTCTGGTTGATATCTGTCATACTCAATTACTTTAGGTAAAAATTTTGCATTGCTCATAGCTGAATCCACAGTTTTTTTTGAGATTCCTTTGTTGACTGCGTTTTTTTTAAAATTACTTAACCATAAATCAAAGTCTTCAGCTTCATAAGCTAATGAAAAATTATTTATTAAAAAAATAAAAGTTAATAATCCTACGATGTGTATTGTTTTGTTCATTTTTGATTATCAAAAAAAACAATATATCAACTTCTAACGATTTCAATTGATGATTTGGTAAATTTTGCTTATAAAACGATATCCCGGAGGGGTGGCTGAGCGGTTGAAAGCACTAGTCTTGAAAACTAGCAATGGGTTTACTCATTCGTGGGTTCGAATCCCACCCCCTCCGCCATCAATCCAATTTAAAATTTTTTAGTAATTTACTTACCTTATTTTCTGATATGTCTTTTGTATTATTACCACTTGAATACCATTTCAAAATAATATCGTCGTCTTTTTCTAGGATTTCATATAACTCCATTAACTCATCATAATTGAAAGTATCTATGTATTTTTTTACAAACCTACTTAAAATCAAATCCATCTCTTTTATCCCCCTGTATTCTGCGCGATATTTAATTTGCTTTTTGATTGAATCTATTTTTTTCATATTAAATAAATTTATATTATAAAGGTTATTGTTATGAATATAAATAAAAACAGTTTTTTATTTAATGAAATATCGTCACTCAAAGGGGTTGGGTCAAAAACCAAAAAATATTTAGAAAAGAAAAAGATAGAAAAGGTCAAAGACCTTTTGTGGGATTTACCGTATTCAATAATTGATAGGTCTAAAGTTACAAGCCTAAAAGAGTTAGAAATTGGAAAAATTACAACTATAAAAGTGAATGTAATAAAATATAACTTTCCAAGAATCAGGAATCTTCCAAACAAAGTAATATGTGGGGATAAAGAAAAAAAAATAAATATTGTTTTTTTTAATAGTTACGAAGGATACGTTAGAAAAATTTTACCTATCGGAAAAGAAGTCATAATTAGTGGTAAAATAAATTATTATAAAAAACAGTATCAAATAACAAACCCAACTTATATAAAACCGACGGCTGAAAAAGAAGAAATTACAAAAATATTCCCCAAATATTCATTAACTTCAGGTATTACAGAAAAAATTTATCGTAAACTTGTTTTTGAAGTTTTGAACAAAATAACTGATAACTACGAGTGGCATAATGATGATTTTTTAGAAAATAATAATTTTAATAAATTTAAAAAAACATTTTTAAATTTACATAATCCATCACAAGAAATTGACATATTTTCAAATGATTATAGACGTTTAGCCTACGACGAAATATTTGCTAATCTCTTAACTCTGTTTTCAGCAAGAAAATCTGTTAAAACAAAAAAGAAGAAGAAGATTTATTATAATAAATTATCCCAGATAGTTTTAAACAACTTTCCTTTTGAATTAACAAATGATCAAAAAAAAGTTCTAAAAAATCTTGATAACGACATAGGGTCAAAAAGTAGAATGTTTAGACTTTTACAAGGTGATGTCGGCTCAGGAAAAACCATTCTTGCTTTAATTGCTGCTGCTAACGTTATTGAGTCTGGTTATCAAGTTGCCCTTATGGCCCCAACCGAAATTTTGGCTACTCAACATTATGAATTAGCTAAAAAATTATTTTTTTCAACAAATACAAAAATTGAACTTCTAACAAGTAAAACTACAATACAAGATAAGAAAAAAATTATACATGAGTTAAAAAATGGTAATCTAAATTTTTTAATTGGTACTCATTCTTTATTCCAAAAGAAAGTTAAATTTTTTAAACTTGGTTTCATAGTTATTGACGAACAGCACAAATTTGGTGTTAGACAGAGAATTTTGTTGGCAAAAAAAGGTGGTAAAAATTGTGACCTTTTGTCAATGTCAGCAACGCCTATACCAAGAACTATGATGCTATCTTCTTTTGGTGATATGGATGTGTCGCTATTAAAAGAAAAACCAAAAAATAGAAAAAATGTTATAACTTTGATAAAACCAGAAGATAAAATTCCAGAGTTATGGCCATTAATCAAAAAACAAATATCTCTAAATAGGCAAATTTTTTGGGTGTGCCCACTTATAGATGAGTCAAAAAAATTAAACTTTTCATCCGTAATAAAAAAATACAATTTAATTAAAAAAATTTTTCCAAACCAGGTAGGATTAATGCATGGAAATATAGATAAAGTTGAAAAAAATATCATTCTAAAAAAATTTCTTCAAAAAAAAATAAAAATTTTAGTTAGCACTACCGTTATTGAAGTAGGGATAAATTTTCCTGACGCTAATGTTATGGTAATTGAAAATTCAAACAAATTTGGTTTGTCTCAACTACACCAATTAAGAGGTAGAGTTGGTAGAGGAGAAGATGAATCTTATTGTGTTATGCTTTACAAAAATAATTTGAGTGAAAATGCAAAGAAAAGGTTAAAGATTTTAAGAAAAACAAATGATGGTTTCTTAGTGGCCGAAGAAGATTTAAATATAAGAGGTCATGGAGATTTGCTGGGATTTCAACAAAGCGGAATTAAAGATTTTAAATTTGCTGACCCCATTCATCACAAAGATTTATTTTTTATTGCCGAAAAAGAAATAAAAAATACTAAAATTGAAAATATAAAAAAATACGAAGACCTTCTTAAATTATATGATAGAGCTGAAGTAATTAATGAAATTTCAAGTTAAATAATTTAAGGATTTGTACTACCTGCAGAAACTATAAATTTAGAAGCTTCTTCAAAAGACAAATCTAAATAAATTACTTCGTTTTTAGGAAACATAAGTAAAAAACCACTTGTTGGATTTGGTGTGGTTGGAACAAAAACATTAATTAGTTCTTTTCCGGTTTTCTTTTTTATTTCACCTGTATTTTCTTTGGTGGCAAAACCAACTGCCCAAACTCCTTTTCTTGGATACTCAATCAAAACTACATTTTTTTTATTAGACTTACTTTTTGTAAATGTTTCGATAAGTTGGCCAACTGCTGAGTAAATGGTTCTTAATATAGGAATTTTATTTAATATATTTTCAAAAAGATCAAAGAGTCTTTTTCCAATAAACGATAAAGACAACCAGCCCACTAAAGTAATAAGAAGTATGGAAATTAAAATTTCCAAACCTGGAATATTATACGGCAAATAGTGATTAGGGTTTATTTCTTTTGGTAAAATTTTAGAAGAAACCTTTATAAAAAATAAAGTTAAATAAACTGTAATCCCTATAGGGATCAGGACTACCACCCCTGCTATAAAATTATTACGAATCGAAGTAAAAACAGATTTTTTCCCCTTTTTTTTGTCCATCTGACTATTCTTTCAAATACAATGTCTTCTTTTTTATGTTAAAGTTATACGATGAAAAAAGCTTATAACATAAATAGAAGAAAATTTCTTGAAATTTTTGGTTGTTCTTGCTGTGGTTTTGTTGCTGCATCTTGTGGAACAGTTCCTATAACAGAAAGAAAACAATTCACTCTATACCCTGAGAGCACTATTAACAGACAGGCTGCTAAAGCGTATGAAAAATTACAAAATTCAAAAAAAATTAAATTAGTTACAGAAGGTAAAGACCTCAAAAATGTAATAGAGATAGGTGAAAAAATTGCTGAATCAGTATCTATTTTTTTTAAAAAAAGAGGGACTCCTGATCCAACAGTAAATTTTGAATGGGAATATATATTAATCGATAATAAAAAAGTAAAAAATGCTTGGTGTATGCCTGGAGGAAAAATTGCTGTTTATACAGGAATTTTAGAAGTTGCAAAAAACAAACATGGTTTGGCAACAATAATGGGTCATGAAATTGCGCATGCAGTTGCAAAACATTCTGTTGAAAGGATGAGCCAAGCTATGGCTGTCAATGTTACTACGCAAGTAGTAGATATTTTTACAGGTGGAAAGGTTTCACAAACAAGAAACACTATTGGAAGAGCTACGGGGATGGATGTTCTTCAATTAGGAATAATGAATCCTTTTGGAAGAAAACAAGAAACAGAAGCTGATTATCTTGGTTTAATATTTTCTTCGTTGTCTGGATATGACATTAGAGAATCTGTAGGTTTATGGGAAAGGATGAGAGATGCAAATAAAGGTAAAGAACCTCCTCAATTTTTAAGCACACATCCTTCAAGTAAAAAAAGAATAGAAAATTTAAAGGGATGGATTAGCAAAGTAATGCTGGAGTACCCACCTATTCAAAGTTAAAATTTCTAAAATTTTTGGTGAGCCCTGATGGACTCGAACCATCGACACCTTCCTTAAAAGGGAAGTGCTCTACCAACTGAGCTAAGGGCCCTTAAAAAATAATTTCTTTTTATATTCAAAAAAGACATATTTCAATTAATAAATAACTTAATTGTACTTATCTATATTTTTTTTATAAAACGCATCAAATGTACCATTTTTAATTTCTTGGCGCATTTTTCTCATAAATTCTTGATAAAAATTAACATTATGTAGGGATAAAATCATTGATGCTAAAATTTCATTGGTATTAACAAGGTGATTCAAATAGCTCTTCGAATAATTGTTAAGATCTCTTATTTTGCAATTTTTATCTAGTGGAGTGTTGTCATTTTTGAATTTAGCATTTCTTAAATTAATTTTACCGTCCCAGGTAAAAGCTAATCCTGTTCTTCCAGATCTGGTTGGTAAAACACAATCAAAAATATCTATTCCGCATTTAACTGCACCCAAAATATCAGAAGGAGTTCCAACTCCCATTAAATATCTGGGTTTATTTTTAGGCATAAGCTTGGTTATCTTTTCAAGAACATCAAACATCTGATCTTGCTTTTCCCCTACAGCTAATCCTCCCAATGCATAACCATCAAATCCAATTTCTAACAATTTCTCTAAACTTTCTTTTCTAAGATCTTCAAAAAGTCCTCCTTGTACAATACCAAACAAAGCTTTGTTTTTTTCGTTAGCAAATTCAATTTTTGATCTTTTTGCCCAATCAGTAGAAACATCTATTGCATTGGAAATAATCTTTTTATCCATTGTAAGTTTGGGGCATTCATCTAGCACCATCAATATATCTGAGTTTATTGCTTTTTGAATTTGAATACTTTTTTCAGGGCTTAGTAAAAATTTTTTACCGTCTAGATGAGATGAAAACATTGCTCCTTTTTCTTTGTCAATTTTTGTAAATTTTGATAAGGACATAATTTGAAATCCGCCGGAATCAGTAAGAATTGGTTTGTTCCAATTCATAAAATTATGTATACCTCCAAACTTTTTTAAAATCTCAATCCCCGGTCTAAGAAATAAATGATAAGTATTACCTAATATTATTTGGGTTCCAGTTTTTAAAATATCATCTGGAAATATGCTTTTAACAGTGCCTTGTGTTCCTACTGGCATAAATGCGGGTGTTTCAACAAAACCCCTCTGCGTAATAATTTTGCCTAGTCTATATTTATTATTGTTTAGTAATTCAAAAAAAAATTTTTTTGAATTCATAAAAAATTATTTAGTTAAGGAAATTTTTATAATCCTGTCAGGATCTTCGACGGAACCGTTAGGACCTGTACCTTTTTTTATTTTATCAACAAACTCCATACCTTTTTTAACTTTTCCAAAAGCAGTATACTGCCTGTCTAAATGTGGTGTCGACTCGAAACAAATAAAAAATTGACTATTAGCACTATTAGGATCCTGTGATCTTGCCATAGACAAAGTTCCTCTTTCATGAGGAATGTTATTAAACTCAGCTTTTAAATCCGGCAAGTTAGACGATCCTGTGCCTGCTTGATCAAGATCGAAAGTATCTTTTTTTGTATTACCAAAATACACATCTCCGGTTTGAGCCATAAAACCTTCTATAACTCTGTGAAATACAACGCCATCATACTCTTTATTTTTAACCAAAGTCATGATTCTTTTTACAGTATTGGGAGCAACATCTTCGAACAGTTCTATTTCCACTATTCCATCTTTTAATTCTAAAAACATTTTTTTCTCACCTGCATTAATATTCTTATTAAACAAAAAAGAAAGTAAAAAAATTAATAAAAATAATTTTTTCATCTTAACTTTTGTTGTATTTCTTTAATAACCGACTTGGATACAAATTTTTTTAAATCCCCCTTTAATTTAGCTATTTCTTTAATAAATTTAGATGAAATTATTTCATTTTCAATATCGGACATTAAAAAAACTGTCTCTATTTTTTTATCTAGCTTCTTGTTCATTCCCGCTAATTGAAACTCATACTCAAAATCAGATACTGCTCTTAAACCTCGTATTATGATGTATGCTTTAAATTTTTTACAAATTTTTACCGTAAGATCATCAAAAGAAATTATTTTTATTCTTTTTCTGTCCATTTTTAAATCATTAAAAAGTGACTTTTTTAAAATATTTATTCTTTCATCAACAGAAAATAAATACTCTTTTTCAGAAGTATCTGTTGTAGCTACGATTAATTTATCAACGATTTTTAATGATTTTTTTATAACATCAACGTGACCATACGTAATTGGATCGAAAGTGCCTGGATAAATTGCTGTTTTATGCATTATGAAATATTATCTTCTATCTTAATAGCAGAAACAACCTTTTCTTCCCCTGAAAGTTTTATAATTCTAACTCCCTGGGTATTTCTTCCGGCAATTCGTATTTCTTTAACTGGACACCTAATAACCCTGCCTTTGTCTGTGGAAAGTATAATTTCATCACTATTTGAAACCACAAGTGTAGAAGTAACATTTCCATTTCTTTTTGAGTTTACTATTCCAATTATTCCTTTTCCTCCTCTATTAGTTACTCTGAAATCGACAAAAGAAGTTCTTTTTCCATAACCGTTTTCAGTAATAGAAAGAATAAATTTATCAACAATTTCTTTCTTTGATCCATTTTTTTTTACAAGTAGCTGCTTCTCTTTGTTGTTTTCAATAACTGACAAGGAAATTACGTGATCATTTTCAGCTAAATCTATGCCTCTAATGCCCTTTGATGATCGTCCCTTAAACAATCTAAGTTTTTTAGACATAAATCTGATACATTTTCCAAGTTTAGTACCAAGCATTATGTCTTGATTTTCATTGCATTTTTCAACAGCAATAATTCTATCATTGTCATCTAGTTTCATAGCAATTTTACCGCTTGCATTTATATTTATAAAATCAGCTAAAGAATTTTTTCTAACTTTTCCTTTTGCTGTAACAAAAACTACAAAAAACTTTTTCCACTCATCTTCATTTTCAGGCAACAACATTGTTGAGCTAATTGATTGATTACTTTTTAATGGTAGTAGGTTAAAAAGAGACTTACCTTTTGAATTTAGACTACCTTTTGGTATTTTCCAGGCCTTTAATTTATAAGCAAGACCTTGTGTTGAAAAAAACAAAACTTGACTATGTGAATTTCCTGATAAAATTCTGACAACAAAATCTTCTTCCCTTGTAGTGATTCCTGTTTTGCCCTTACCTCCTCTTTTCTGAGTCTTAACTGAAGACAGAGAACCCCTCTTTATATATCCCTTATTTGTAATATTAATTACAACAGATTCTTTTTGAATTGTTTCCTCGATATTATAATTCAATACAGCATCAGTAATTTTTGTTCTTCTTTTAACTGAAAATTTTGATTTAATTTCTTCTAATTCTTTTATTATTAATTTAAATAATTCTTTTTTAGATTTAAGAATTTTATTATAATAAAGAATTAGTTCAGAAAGTTTTTTTATCTCATTTTCAATTTCATTAATTCCATATGCCGTAAGTTTTTGTAATTTTAAATCTAAAATTGAATTTACTTGAGTCTCGCTCAATTGATATTTTGAAATACTTTTTTTCTTTTCAATTAGTGATACCAACTTAGAACTTTTCTTTATAGACCATTTTTTATTTAGCAAGTTCTTTTTTGCTGCCACTGTATCTTTAGAAGATTTTATAATTTTAATTATTGGATCAATATTTTCTACAGCTGTAGCAATACCAATTAAAATATGTGCTCGTTCCTCTGTTTTTGCTAAATCAAAACGTATTCTTCTTACAACTGTTTTTTCTCTAAAATTAACAAATTCTGAAATAAAATCTTTTAAATTAAGTATTCTCGGTTTTCCATTAACTATAGCCAAAGTATTAAAACCAAACGATGATTCTACAGATGTAAGTTTGTATAGTTGTCTTCTAACAGTTTCGGGTTCAACACCTCTTCTTAGATCAATAACTACTCTTATTCCGTCTTTATTCGACTCATCTCTTATGTCGCTTACGCCTTCAATTTTCTTTTCCCTGGAAAGTTCCGCTATTTTTTCATTTAAAGTTGATTTGTTTACTTGATATGGGATAGATTTAATTACCAGTCTAGATTTTCCATTTTTTAAACTCTCTTCATCAATTTCTCCTCTAATTTTAAAAGATCCTCTTCCTTTGTTATAACCTTGTTTTATAATATCTTTGCCAATAATTACTCCTCCTGTAGGAAAATCAGGTCCAGGTATATCCTTTATTAATTGAGATATTGTTATATCTTTGTTTTTAATAAAATTTATTGTTCCATTAATAACTTCTCCAAGATTATGTGGTGGTATACTTGTAGCCATACCGACAGCTATACCTCCCGCTCCATTTACAAGTATATTTGGAAACTGAGATGGAAGAACGGTAGGTTCTTTTTCTGTGTCATCATAATTATTTCTGTAATCTATTGTATTTTTTTCAAGCCCTTCTGTAAGAAATTGAGTTACTTTAGAAAGTTTGGTTTCGGTATATCTCATAGCTGCTGGTGGATCTCCATCTATTGAACCAAAGTTTCCTTGTCCTTCAATTAATGGCAAACTCATTGAAAAATCTTGAACCAATCTAACCAAAGCATCGTAGACTGCTTGGTCACCATGAGGATGATACTTACCAATAACATCACCTACTATTCTTGCTGATTTTCTAAATGGTTTTCCCCAGTCATAACCACCTTTATACATTGCATATATTATTCTTCTATGCACAGGTTTTAGACCGTCTCTAACATCTGGAAGTGCTCTGCTAACAATGACGCTCATTGCATAAGAAAGATAGGAAGAGCTCATTTCTTGATGAACAAATATAGGCTTTGAAATTAAATTATTTTTTGTTTCTATTTTTTCCATTTACTTTAAAAAGGGATTTCATCATCAAGATCGGAATTGTCTTGTGATATTTCGTCATTTGGTAAGGTACTTTTTTCTTGGGAAATTTGATTTGAGTTATTTGAACCACTTTTTCCTCCAAGCATGGTTAAGGATGAATTATAGCCTTGCAAAACAATTTCTGTTGAATACTTGTCTTGTCCAGATTTTTCGTCTCTCCATTTTCTAGTGCTTAACTGTCCTTCAAGATAAACGTTGGCCCCTTTTTTTAAATATTGCTGAACAATGTTTACTAGGCCTTCGTTAAAAATTACAACTCTATGCCATTCTGTTTTTTCTTTTCGTTCCCCAGTAGATTTATCCTTCCAACTTTGACTTGTTGCAACACTAAGTCTCGCGACGTTTTTTCCATTAACCATTTGCTTTATTTCTGGATCCGCCCCAAGCCTTCCTATAAGTTGTACTTTATTTAAGCTTCCTGACATAATTACTTAGATTTATAATAATGATTAAAAAAAATAGTATAGCATATTTGCGTTGTAAATATAAGCGCATTCTGTTTTAAGGTGTGTAAAAGATGTTAAAAAAGATATTGATTA
>CEUS01142388.1_pt1 | contig 21043 bp, 17 predicted proteins | sample 427031 | NCBI WGS metagenome assembly CEUS01 (sample SAMEA2622837, study PRJEB7988) | marine metagenome | biome: marine biome (ENVO:00000447); feature: marine epipelagic mixed layer (ENVO:xxxxxxxxx); material: "saline water (ENVO:00002010), including plankton (ENVO:xxxxxxxx)" | depth 140 m | reverse complement strand
CCGCGCGACACTGTCAAAGACTGGCCGCCCCGCCCCGCGGCGAGTGCTGATGCCGCGGCGACTGTCATCGAATCGCAGTCTTCTGCGATACGGGTACCGAGTATCAGTGCCGAGACCAGCAACGCCACGGCTGAACTGGAAAGCGAAGCAGCTGGCCAACCCCTGCCCGCTGACCGGACTCCAGAAATCCCTGCCAATCACACCGTTCCGCCAGGCGTCCTGGAGAACACACCCGAGCCCGCCAGAGCGCCAGCCACCGTGGCGCCCACCGCGACCGAAGCCGTGGTCGGCCAGCCGTCTGAAGCGGATGCCCAGGGTGCCGGCACGGTGCGTCCCGCCACCTACCTGGCTGAACCAGCGGCGGCAGATACCGCACCCGTAGATACGGGGCCACTTCCGGCAACTGCCCTGGAAAATATTCCTCTAGCTGCACCCGAGCCCGCGGGCAACCCGCCTCCCAAAAATGAAAATCTGGCCGCCGCGCCCCAAACCACCACGATCCCAAACGAGAACCATTCCCCGCCAACGGCGGTCGATCAAGGTGGCAGCAAGCCACCGGCACAATGGCTGTTGCTGCTGCTGGGGCTGTTCGCCTCGGTAGGACTCAACGTGTTCCTGGTGATTAATCACCGTACCATTGCCGGACAATATCGGCAGCTGCTGGACAATACCTACGCATGGGAACCTCGCCGTGCCAGTCGGGCAGGGGTGCCCCCTGATCCCGGTCCCAGTAATGCAGATCCCATGGATTCCAGCACGCGGCCCGATGCGGATCCCAGCATTGAAGCTGAACCCGGGGACAAGCCCCAACCGGACCAAGAGGTTCCTCCGCGCCAAGAAAACGAATCAGATACTCAGACTACTGGCAACGTGGCTAACCAGAAAAAGCGCGCCGTAGTACATCGCCGTAAAAAGCGAAATCAGCGCAACTAGCGATCCCACGATACTCGAGCAAACCGCGGGGAGCAGCCAGCAATCCCTCTGTTCGTTGAGTACCTCACCGACAAACGCCACGGCGACGCCGGCCCAAAACAGCAACAACATACTACCGCACGTGGTGAGATAGGCGTGCAGTCGGAGGCCCAACAGGGAACAACCGGCCGCACAGCCACCACAAAAAATCAGCCAGGTCCGCACACTGAACTGCGCATTAGTCAAACTGGAGCGATTTTGCATCGCACCTGGCAACTGGAACGCCGCCAGATCCGCTGGGGCAGGGCGGGCGGCCTCGTTTCGATCCGTCGGATGAGCTATCATCAAAGTTGAATCCTGTCGGCAGTCAAAACGAGATTGCTGGGCGTTCTGGCTGGGCAACACATGGACACTACCTATTCTTCTGAACGTCGTCAAACCAAAGGCACATATGCCTTTGTCAGTCTCGGCTGTCCGAAAAACCTGGTTGATAGCGAACGGATGCTCGGTCTGCTGCAATTGGACGGTTACCAGCTGGTAAACGAACCCGCAGGAACTGACTTTGTTATCGTCAATACCTGTGGATTCATTGAAGAGGCCCGCCAGGAATCCTACCAGACCATCGACGAGATGCTGGCGCTGAAAACCCGCGGGAGTACTCGGGGAGTGATTGTGGCCGGTTGCCTGGCGGAACGGCAACGCGAGCAGATGCTCAAAGACCGGCCCCAGATAGACTCGCTGGTAGGTGTATTCGGCCGCGAGCATGTGACTCAAGTGGCCGATCGTTTGCTGGGTGATCTGGCGGAACAGCGGAATGTGTTTCAGCCCGCACCGATACGGGCATTGTCGGATCACGACCGTTTGCGGATTACACCACCACATGTGGCTTACCTGAAAATCTCAGAAGGGTGCGATCGCTTATGCACCTTTTGCGCGATCCCGCAAATGCGCGGCAAGCACGCCAGCAAACCGATCGAGACAATCGTATCTGAAGCGCGTGACCTGGTCTCGAGCGGCACGCGCGAGCTCATTCTGGTGGCCCAGGACACGACGTATTACGGAATCGATCTGTACGGACGACCGCGCCTGGCGGAACTGCTGGAACAGCTGAACCAGATTGACGGCCTGGACTGGATTCGGTTGATGTACTTTTACCCCATGTACATCGACAACCGCCTGATCGAAACGATCGCGGCGGCAGACAAGATCCTGCCCTATATTGATATGCCATTGCAGCATATTAATGACACGATGTTGCGACGCATGTCGAGGCGCGTGACACGAGACGAGACGGAGACGCTGATCGAAGCATTGCGCAGCGGCATCCCCAACTTGACGCTCCGAACAACATTTATCACGGGCTTTCCGGGAGAAACGGACAGTGCCTTTGAAGAATTGGCCGATTTTGTCCGTCAACAACGGTTTCAACGCCTGGGCGTTTTCACCTATTCACATGAAGAGAGTACCCCGTCGGCACAACTCAAGGATCACCTTCCCGAGCACGTCAAACAGCAGCGGCGAGATGCACTGATGCAGATTCAGCAACAGGTCGCCTACGACTGGGCAGCGGCTCAAATTGGCAGTCGACAAGACGTGATACTGGACCGCCGTCTGGAAGATGAAGAGAATGTGTGGGTCGGCCGCACGGTGGCTGACGCACCGGACGTGGACGCGGTGGCCCTGGTCAGTGAAGATCAGCAAGCACTGCGGGCGGGCGCTCTGGTCGAGTGTGAAGTCGTCACACACCACGACTACGATCTGGTGGCCATTGCGACAGGACCGCCCAGATAAACGGACCGGTTAAACGGGTCTGTTCAGACGGAATTTTGGCGCTGCCTTGCCCCCCTGGTTTCGAGATTCTGGTCGACGCAATCAACATGTCTGAGAATGCCACAAGCACAACCAAGCAAACGGTTTTTAACGTTCCCAACATCTTGACTTCAGTCCGCTTGTTGCTGGCCGTCGTCGTGTTCGTATTGATTCCATTGAAGGCGTACGACGCGGCACTGGTGTTGTTTTTGATTGCCGCCAGCACCGACTGGATCGACGGCTGGTATGCGCGGCGCTATCAGCAAGTCACCAAGCTGGGGCGAATCCTCGACCCGTTTGTCGATAAGATCATCATCTGTGGCAGCTTTATCATGCTGGCGGTAGAAATGCGTGAGCTTTCCGCGGCCAGCTGGCCGTGGTATGCACGGGTTTCCGGCGGCCTGGCCGTGCTGGTCGTGGGACGTGAGATGCTGGTGACTGCGCTGCGTGGCTTCATCGAGCAGCAGGGTGGCGACTTCTCGGCCATGATGGCAGGCAAATTAAAAATGGTATTTCAGTGTGCGGCTGTGATCGCCAGCCTGTTGGCGCTGCGACAGGAACCAGATGTGGCGCCAGCCTGGTTACTCTGGTCCCTGGTCATCAGCATCTGGTTGAGCGTCGTGTCCACTGTCTATTCGGGCGTGGGTTATATCTTTACCGCCGTCAAGATGGTGCGGAACTGAACGTATGTTGCCGTTTGCAACCATCGCGCAGGTAGTTCTCGGCGCCCTGTTGCTCGCCTGTCTGGCCACCTGGTTCCAGCTATTTCGGCGGCGCAAGCCGAACCAGCCCTTATTGCCTATGGCGCCGCGTCCGGCGGTGCCCTGGGGACTTTGCCACCTGCTGGCTGCGCTGGTCTTACTGACGCTGTTTGAGACGGTCGCCGTGCGTCTTGTCAATCCAGACCGCCTGCCGGAAAACGAACCCCCTGCGGCCAATGCGATGCAAACGCCACCGCAGGATATATCGGCCACACTGGCACCCGCGGATTTATGGGCCACGGCTGGCGCGCGGCTGGGGATGCTGGCAACTTCAATCCTGTTGATTGTCGTCTCGGTCCGCCCCACGCTTGCCGATTTGGGTATACGCGGTTCCCAGCTACTGGCTGATCTGCGTCTGGGATGCCACGGCTTCCTGATGTTTGGGCCACCGGCATACGCGATTCAGATGTTCTTGACCGTCTGGAGTCCTGAATCACATCCCATCATCGAGTCACTACGCGCCGCGCCAGACACGCGGTTAATGATTGCCAGTCTGGCCAGCGCTGTGGTGGCGGCACCTCTGCAGGAAGAATTCCTCTGGCGTTTACTGTTTCAAGGATGGCTGGAAAAACTTGCTCGCGCCACCTCAGAACCGATGGAATTGATGTTCGGTCGCAGCCGGACATCAAGTGCAGACTCGGCCGATCAAGCGGTTGTCACCTGGCCAATCCTGGTCAGCAGTTTCCTGTTTGCACTGCTGCACCTCAACCATGGACCAGCTGCCGTGGCCCTGTTCTTTTTCGCCGTTGGACTGGGCTGGGTCTACCACCGTACCCATCGGATTGTGCCCTGCATTACAGCCCACCTGCTCTTGAACGGCTGTTCCCTGGCCCTGCTGTTTCTGGAAATCCGCTTCGATCAAACTCTCTGATCGAAATCCCGACAGGCCACCATCGCGCCACTGTCGTTGACCACACGCCCTTCTATAATGCACCCTGCAGGGATTGCGCGGGAGCAATCCTGCTATCGCCTGGATTGGAGAAAAGGTATGGCCATCGGAGTCGGAATCGTCGGGTGCGGGATGATCTCTAATTTTCACGCCCGGGCATTTGAAGAAATTCGCGGCGCGCGCGTGGTCGCATGTTTTGACATGGTGGCACCCGCAGCCGATGCCTTTGCCGAGCGAGCTGGTTGCACCGCGTATCACAAACTGAATGACCTGCTGGCCGATCCGGCTGTCGACGTAGTCACGATTTGCACCCCCAGCGGCGCACACGCCGACCCCGCCGTGGCCGCCGCCAAAGCGGGTAAACACGTGATTGTCGAAAAGCCGCTGGAAGTAACACTCAAACGGTGCGATCGCATCATCCAGGCCTGTGAAGCTGCCGGGGTCACCCTTTCGACCATTTTTCCATCACGTTTTCATGAATCCTCACAGTTAATCAAAAAGGCTATCGACAAGGGGCGTTTTGGACGGCTGACGATGGGTGACGCTTACGTCAAGTGGTTCCGCACGCAGGAGTACTATGACAGCGGCGCCTGGCGTGGTACGTGGAAACTCGATGGGGGTGGCGCGCTAATGAACCAGGCGATCCACAGCGTTGACTTGCTGACCTGGCTGATGGGTCCGGTCGAACAGGTATCGGCCTACGCAGCGACACTGACACACCAGCGCATCGAAGTGGAGGATGTGGCCACCGCCACACTCCGATTTGCCAACGGGGCGCTGGGTGTGATCGAAGCCACCACTGCCGCCTATCCAGGTGCACTCAAGAAGATTGAAATCCACGGGTCCGAGGGATCCGCAGCACTCGAGGAAGAAGATATCAAGACGTGGGAGTTTGCCCGCGCCACACGTGGTGATCAGGCGCTGCGCGAGCGGATGACGGGTCAAACGGCCAGTGGTGGTGGCGCCACCGATCCGGCCGCGATCGGGCACCACGGGCATACGAAACAATTCAAGGATGTGTTGCAGGCCATCAAGAAAGGAAGAACGCCGCTGATCGATGGCTACGAGGGCCGCCGATCGGTGGAGATTATCCTGGCGATTTATGCCTCCGCCCAGCGTGGGCGCCCTGTCGATTTACCCCTGCGCCGCGACCCGGTCTTGAAGTAGAACCTGCGTCAGCTGGTCGGCAACCTCATCCGTAACTCTGGACACGAGCAACGATGTGAACTCCATCGGTGCTGATAACACAATCCCGATCCTGTTGGCGTCACCAAGATCAGCTCACTGGGTATCGAATAACAACGCCTCAAGGAGGGGGGAGCGTGTCGTATTGAATCCCGAGAACAACCTGACCACTGGAGTACGGGTCGTTCCCGAGTCTGGTGGAACATCGGTTAACCAACCGCGATCCAGGGCGTCCGGGTAGAGCATCTGATCAACTATGGGAAATACCAAAGCGCACGATCCGGTTCTGCTTGTGATGGCTGTTTTCAGCCGCTATGGGCAGAGTATTGACTGGGCCCGTCAGCAAGCGGAGCGCGCCTGGGGACCCCTTGCCATGGAGAGCCCTCGCTGGGAGTTCACCCAGACTGATTTCTACGAAGCCGAAATGGGCACGGGGCTCGTCAAGATGCTGCTGGCCTTCGAACGTTTGATCGACCCGCAGCAACTGGCGGATATCAAGTTACAGTCGAATCAATGGGAAACCACCTACCAGCAAACCTGCCAGTTGCCGGAAATCCGTCCGCTCAATCTGGATCCCGGTTACGTCAGCGAAGCCAAGCTGGTCCTGGCAACCACCAAGGACCGCGACCATCGACTCTACTTGCAGCGCGGTATCTACGCAGAAGTGACGCTGCATTACTACCGCCGCAAATGGACGCCGCGGGAATGGACCTATCCTGACTATCGGTCTGAAGAGTACCACTTGTTTCTCGACAATTGCCGGGACTATTTGCGACAGCGGCTGCGAAACTCACGGACGAATCAAGATACACAAGCTTGAGCAAAACCCTCCCAGTACTGACTGTTGTTAGCAACCGGCGTGGTATGGGTTACCGGCGAGGATGGATCCGACCCTATTCTGCATCGCCCCGGAAACTCCCTCCAGTCGTGGGCCATGCCCGGTCGATGGAACAACCGAGGCCCCCATTTCTGCACATTCGCTGAACGTTGCGCTGAACGTTGCCGGACCTCCAAACGTACTCAAGTCATGACGCCACAACAGACAATCTGGTTTCTCCTGACCACACTGATCCCCAGTTGCCTGATTGCCTGGGGAAGCGCGTTTATCATTCGCCGCCGGGCGGCCAGCTGGGGACTGCTCGATCATCCGGCGGAACGCAAAGTGCACTCGAAAGTAACGCCGCTGGGCGGCGGTCTGGCGGTGTGGCTTGGCGTTCTTTCGCCATTTGTAATCGGGTCCGTATTGCTTTGGGTGGCTTCCGAGGAGAGTGGCTGGATTCCCTCATTCGCGCAGCCCCATTTGGCTGGGCTGAAAGATCAGTTAACGGGTCTTTGGATGCTGCTTGGCGCCGGCACCATCTTAATGGTGCTGGGATTAGTCGATGACTTGCGCAACATCAGCTGGCAATCGCGGATCGTGGTTCAGCTCCTGGTCGCGAGCACCTGCGTGATTTGGCAAGATTGGCGTCTCACGCTGTTTCTGGAATGGCAACCGATTACCTGGTTTCTTTCGGTGCTTTGGATTGTCGGTCTGGTCAACTCGTTCAACATGCTCGACAACATGGACGGGTTGTCTGGTGGCGTCGCAGCCATCGCCGGATCCACGCTGGCCGCCGTCTTGTTGTTAAACCCAGACCCGGCAACCCAACAACCACAGATGTTTGTCGCGGGGGTGCTGTTGGTACTGGTGGGAGGCTTGCTTGGGTTCCTCTGGCACAACCGCCCGCCCGCCCGTATTTTCCTGGGGGATGCAGGTAGTTATTTCGTGGGATTCTGTATCGCATCCTGCACATTATTGGCGACCTTTACGAGTTATCGTGGTCCCCAGCCTCACGCCGTATTGGCTCCCCTGTGTGTGCTGGCGGTACCGATCTACGACACCGTTACCGTGATTTGGATTCGCCTGCGGCAGGGCAACAGTCCCTTCCAGGCCGACAAGAATCATTTTTCACACCGCCTGGTTGAACTCGGCTTTTCTCGCTCACAGGCGGTGCTAACCATTTATCTGACAACCCTCTGTTGCGGGTTCGCCGCGCTTCTACTCCACCAGGTCGATGCAATCGGAGCTCTGTTGATTGTCTTACTTGTCGTCTGCGTGCTGGCACTGGTAGCGCTCATCGAATCCACGGCGCGGCGGCAATTGCGTCAATAACCCAGTCGCTTCAAGGGACTCGCGCTATAACCAGTTTGCGAAAAACTGGCTCCTGCCTGGCTACGGCTCGGCTGCCCACGTTTCTCCCGTTGTGGGGTGTTCGCCGCGGCCATTTCTGGTAGACAATCCAGACGCTGCTGTAGACCGTAACGACAACGCGGTTCGATCCTTCCCGTTCTTCTCAGCGAGAGGTGCTCCTCCATGCGGATCTTTGCTTTCAGCTTGCTGGCAGTCGCAATCGGTTGCGGCACTGTGGAAGACAACGCCGTTTCAGACCAGACCCCGCCCTCGGAGGCCACCGGCCCCTCCAGCGCGCCTGCACCACCGTTGCCCAAAGATGAACCACAGGCCCTCGATCTGCTGAAACAACATGCGTTGAAACTCAAATCCGACAAACAGGGACTGGTAATCGAAGTCGACTTTCGAGACCAGCCCTTCGATGCGGCAACCCTGGACGCGCTCACTGGATTGCCAAAGCTGCGCAGCCTGCGATTGGCTGGTATTGAACTCTCAGATGATGATCTGGCCAAGATTGGCGCGCTGGATACACTGCGTGACCTCGATCTGCGCAATTGCCCAATTGGCAATGCGGGGTTAAGCCATCTCGAGGCACTCAGCAACTTGCGCGCCCTGCGGTTATCGGGGAAAAGTGGGGCCACGCTGGTGGATGACGAGGGAATGGCATCGATTGGCAAACTCGCAGGACTGAAGGCGCTGTTGCTCGATTTCCTGTTTGTCAGCGAAGACGGTTTGAAGCAGCTCGCGGGACTGACGAATCTGGAGGAAATCTATTTGGCCGGAACACTTGTCGGCGATGACGCCATCCCGGTTCTCAATCAATTCACCAAACTCAAAAAGCTGCGGCTCTCGCAGACCCAGGTTTCCAGCCAAGGGATGGCGGGACTGCAGGAAATGGTTCACCTGCAAGAACTGGATCTGAGCGAGAACAGCCTGATCTTCGATGCGGGACTGTCTCATCTGTCCGCAATGAAACAGCTCACCAAATTGAATCTCTGGAGGGTACAAGTGACGGACGCCGGAGTCCAGGAACTCGCCGGTCTGACCAACCTCCGCTGGCTGAATCTCGACAACACGCAACTTAGCGACGGGGGTCTGCCGGCGCTGCAGGGACTTGTCCAGCTCGAATTCCTGCACTTGGGTTCAACTGCGATTACCGACGCCGGCCTGGGCAATTTGGAATCGCTCCAGGCGCTCAAAGAACTCAAGGTGACCCGCACCAACGTCACCGACAACGGCGTCGCCGCTCTGCAGCAGAAACTGCCGCAGAGCGCGATCCAGTTGAAATACATCGAGGGTCAATAACGAGCGCAGCAAGATTCAGGCCACTCAAATCAAGGCACGAATCAAATGCGAAGTCGATCGCTGATGCAAGTCAGACGACTTCCCATCCCTTGCGGTACTCCTTGCGGATGTACTGGTCAGCCGCTTCGCAATCGATGGCACGCAAATTCTTGGCGTCCCAGGAAAGCGTCTTGCCGGTGCGATACGCCACATTCCCGAGCAAGACCGATTCCGTCAACGCGCCCGAATAGTCAAAATTGCACGTTGTCGGTGAGCCATCGCGACAGGCTTTGAGCCACTCGGCATGATGGCCGATCGAACGCGCGATCGACGGTTTGGGAGTCTGGTAACCCTTGAATTTGTCCTGGGGATAGAGCCGGTAGCGGCTGTAATCCGCGAACATCTGACCTTCGGTGCCCACGAACATAACACCACTTCCCGGCACGCGGTGCCCGGCCACGGTCTTTGGAATTTGACTTCCGTCATACCAGGTGAGCTTGACTGGGGGCATGCCTTCCCGCGCGGGAAATTGATAATGCACTGTCAAACCAAGCGGACATGTTTCTGGATGCACGCTCGGTCCCATTGCGCTGCATTCTGTCGGGTGGCGAAGTTTCAATGCCCAGAACGGCAAGTCCATATAATGGCAGGCCATATCACCGAGCGTACCCTGGCCAAAATCCCACCAGCGTCGCCACTGCGCGGGGTGGTAACGTCCGGCCGCGTAGGAACGCTCCGGTGCCGGTCCTAACCAGAGATCCCAACTCAGTGTCTGGGGGGGTTTTTGACCGTCTTTAGGGCGTTCTCCACCACCCCAGCCTTTGCCCACCCAAACATGTGCTTCGGTCACGTCGCCGATGGCTCCCGATTGGATAATCTCAACGACGCGCCGGTAGTTCTCACCGGCATGAATCTGAGTCCCAAGCTGAGTCGCTACTCCGTGTTTCTGGGCAGCTTCGGCAATGATTCGTGCTTCGTGAACAGAGTGCGTCAGCGGCTTTTCACAGTAAACGTGCTTGCCCGCCCGAATGGCGCGAATTGTGGCGGGTGCGTGATTGTGATCAGCAATCGCCACTGTCACTGCGTCAATCTTATCTCCCTCCGCTGCGATTAACTCTCGGTAATCTGAATAGGTTCGCGCATTGGGAAAATCTTTCTTGGCCCGTGCCAAATAGTTTGCATCGATATCACAGACCGCAACAATATTTTCACTTCCAATGTTGCCAATGCTGAACCGCGCCTGATTCGCAGTACCAATGCAGGCAATGTTCAGCTTTTCATTGGCCGATTTGGGGGCGGCGGTTGCGGACTGGCTCCAAACTCCACTCGACAAAACAGCGGCCCCTGTTGAGGTCGCTTTGACAAATTCGCGGCGCGTCGATTTTGATGGCCATTGATGGGACATGATCCACCCCTATTGGATTGAGAACAAAACGTCTACAGGCAGCGTTCCTGTGATCGATCGATCCGATTCAGATACCAGCCTTCGATCCTACACGAATCTGCCGGGGTTTTCACCACCCAATTCGGGCTGCTGGACGACTGCTCGGATTTACGACGATTTCTGCGGCGCAGAGAGATCATCTGCTGCGATCGTTGAATCCAGCGACCACAAAGCTATAGAATTGGCACACCGCGTTACCACTGCAGGCAAGTTAAACCGCCTATCCTCCGCAACCCCATTTGCCCCCAATAAAACCGCCATGAAATCGCAGTACCACATCGAAGATACCGCTCAAATCATCAGTCCCGCACTGGTGGTGTTTCGCGATCTCGTTGAAGAAAACTTACGCATGATGGTTGCGATCGCCGGCGACGCTCAGCGACTTCGGCCCCACTGCAAAACCCATAAGATGCGCGAAGTCGTGCAAATGCAGCTGTCGCAGGGCATTGTCAAACATAAATGTGCCACCTTCGCGGAAGCCGAAATGCTGGCCACCACGGGCGTGCAGGATGTTTTCCTGGCCTACAATCTGGTCGGCCCGAATATCGCTCGCGCCGTCGATTTCCGTCAACGCTTTCCCGGCGTAACTTTGTCAGTCACCGCAGATCATGCAGACCCTATTCAACAGCTGGGGCAAGCGATGGCCGCGGAGAAAATCACCATCGAGGTGCTGCTCGACATCGATACGGGTCAACATCGCACCGGTTTACCTGTCGGCGATATGGCCAGGCAGCTCTATCAGCAAATCGCCCAGACCGACGGACTGATCCCGGGAGGACTGCATGTTTACGATGGCCAGAATCATCAGGTCGACGTCGACGAGCGCCGCCAGGCAGTCCGCGTCTGTTGGGACAGCGTTGCCGCGTTTCGTGACGCATTGGTGGATTCGGGACACCCCGTTCCGCGCATCGTAGCAGGCGGCACAGGCTCCTTTCCACTCTTCGCAGAACTCTCTGACAATACGATCGAATTGAGTCCCGGAACCTGTGTGTTTCATGACACGGGGTATGAAGAAAACTTTCCCGATCTCGATTTTCAACAGGCGGCCGTCGTGCTCACCCGAGTAGTCAGTCGACCCACAGCAAATCGAGTGACCTTTGATCTCGGTTACAAGGCGGTGGCCTCCGATCCACCCGCGGGCGGCCGACTCTCTTTTCCAGAAATACCGGATGCGGTAGAGGTGCTGCAGAATGAAGAGCATCTGGTTATTGAGACTGCGGAAAGTGAGCGATTCACGCCAGGCTGCGTGCAGCTCACCATCCCGCGCCACATTTGTCCCACGTCAGCACTGCACAAACAGGCTTACGTGGTCTCAGGCGGCAAAATCGATGGCACCTGGACCGTGGCCGCGCGAGACCGCCAGTTGAACATCTAGTCCAAGGCCTACGAACCAGGACCGCGACGGCTCGATTCAAGCTTCGAGATCATCCAGGTCCTGGAGCGCGGCTTTTTGGATGAGCGTCCAGGCCCGTTCGACGTGTTCTTGCTGCGTCTGCAGCTGACCGACCGACAGTCGCAACACTAATTCGTCGTGCAAGCGAGTGTGGGTTAGATAGAGTGCGCCCGAACGTTCTGTTCGATCGAGAATCTGCTGGTTGATCCGTTCACCACCGCGGTGGCGAAAACAAACCAGGTTGAGCGCCCGCGGAGCGGCCAGCTCAAAATCCGGATTGGATCCGACCCAGTCAGCAAACGCTTCGGCTAATTGAATGTGTCGGCGAATCACGCGCTGGATTCCCTCGACGCCGAAACTGCGGATGACGAACCACAATTTCAGCGCCCGAAAGCGGCGGCCGAGAGGAATTTGCCAGTCACGGTAGTCAATGACCTCTCCTGATTCGCTGGCCGTATTTCGCAAATATTCAGGCAGAATCGAAAGTGCTTGCGTGAGCGCGTCTCGTCTTCTCACAAAGAAACAATCGCAATCGAAATTGACGAACATCCATTTGTGGGGATTGAAGCAATAGCTGTCCGCAAATTCCAGGCCCTGGTGGATCATCCGATATTCAGGACAGACTGCCGCAGTCCCGGCCATCGCCGCATCCACATGTAACCAGAGGTGCTCGCGCTGGGAAATTTCACCGATGGCGGAGAGCGGGTCGACAGCACCACTGGACGTCGTGCCCACTGTGGCCGCCACAAAAAAAGGCACATTTCCAGCCGCACGATCACGTGCGACCTGCTCTGCCAACTGGTCTGGACGCAATGCGAATTGCGCATCGGTTTCAATCCGGCGCAACTGCTGGCTGCCCAGTCCGGCAATCCGCATCGCCTTTTCAATAGAAGAGTGGGCCTGCTGTGAGGTATAAGCGACCAGCGGACAGTAGACGCCGCGACGGTTGGACTCTCCCTGAGTGGCCTGTTCGCGTGCTGCCAGCAACGCGCATAAACTCGCGCTGGACGCGCTGTCCTGAATGACACCGCCTCCCTGGGATGTGGACTGAAAGTGGTCTGGCAGTGCCAGCATCTGGGCCACCCAATCCAGCACATGGCTCTCCAGTTCAGTACAAGCCGGACTGGTGGCCCACAACATGCCCTGAACACCCAATCCGGCCGACAACAATTCACCGAGAATCGACGGTCCGGAATTGTTACACGGAAAAAAAGCAAAAAAGCTGGGACTTTGCCAATGGGTGATCCCAGGCAACACGATGTCCTCGACATCCCGCATCAAGTCCGCAAACGGTTCACTTTGCTGGGGAGGGTGTTGCGGCAACTGGGAACGGATTTCACCTGGCTGGACACGCGCCAGTACTGGAAATTGATCGACGCGACCCAGATAGTCGGCAATCCAATCCACCACCTGATGGCCATGCCGGCGAAACTCCTCGGGTGTCATCAACGGCTCTCCGTAGACCGGGTGCTGTGATTTACTGCACGTGTTCCCCACCCATGCGATCAGCCAATCGCTGCAAATGGCCTTGCAGCGCGCGGGGGGAAACCGCTTGCTGACTGCGTAACGCGCGAGACAAAGGACCCGCCGCGCCAGTGGTTCGCAACCGCGCCAAATAGTCGCAGAGAAGCGTGCGCCGCTGGGGCGTGGTTTCCAGCAGCCAATGTGTCCATGCCCAGGCTTCGGCATAATCGGTCAAGGACATCTCACTGACAGTCGTCAGTGATTCCAGTCGCTCCAAGTCCGGTTGCCATTGGCGCTGTCGCCGTTGCCGGTCCAATTCCTGCAGATGCGCAGCGTGGAACCCCTGTTGCCCACGCTTCACTTCGTAGTACTCGGCCAGTCCCTCATCGAGCCAGAGAGGCAAGTTGGGAACCACTGCATGCAGATATCCGTGCGCCACTTCGTGGCGTAGATCTTCAGCTACGTGCTCGCCCCAATGTGCAAATACCGTCAGCCGCGTGTCGCTTTCGATGAAGAACGCCCGCCGGTCGGGATAGAAGGGAAAACGGTCCGTAAAGTAATTCCGGTAATCTTCACGGGTGGCAAACAAATAGATGTAGATGCGTTCATCGGAAATCGGTAATTGCAGCTGGTTGGCAATCTCTTGACGACGTGCCACAAGTTCATCCAGTAGCCGGTGATGCCGCGCGAGTGCGAAATCGCTGTGGATGACCAACTGTTCCCGAATTAGCCGTTGATCATCGGGTAGCAAATCCTGATGGGAAGGGAGCGCGCAACCACAACAAAGCAGCAGGGAACCAACGATGCACAGCCTGCGCCACATAAAAACATTTCTCAGGCAGGGATTCTGGGACAGCGGAAGTGTCGAAAAGGCGGGGGATCCTAACAGATCCTGTTTTCGAGGCGAACGTCAAACCGGCACTTTCAGCGACCCAAACGAGGGCGGCGGGCAGGCCGAACGGTTCGCGATTGCAGGCGAGCGACAGACTGCCTACGATGAGGCCTGCTGTGAAAACGCCATTTTCCTCAATCGACAGGGATTTATCTGATGAAAAGTTTCACCACGGGAAACTGGCGCTGCTGCGATGTACTGCTGATCACACTGAACCTGCTGTTGGCCGCAACGACCCTCGCCACCATGCCCGGTTGTGGTGACAGTGCTACCTCGCCCGACGCGACGGTGCAGCGATTTGAACCGGCTGACCCGGATGAACCGGTCGCTGACACAACAACAGCACAACGGCCAACCCCAGCGACCGAACCGGCCCGTCAAACTCCCGTACCGGATGCTGCGCCGCCGCCCAGTGTGGCTGCCCCACAGATAGCCGACTCAGCTGACCCCCCACCTCGCGCGACAGATCCAGTTGCTGGTGATCCGATCGGTTCACAGCCAACCGTGCAGCGCCCAGCGCCTCCCCAACCCAACACAGACGAAGCCAGTGTCGCGCAGGCGGAAACACTCTTGAAGGCAGCTGGTGCGTTTTATGCAAAAGCCGAATCCCTCCAGGTTGACTCGGAACTGGCGCTGCAACAGGAGGTTGGAGGTAACGCACAGAAAATAGCGCAAGAGCGAAAATTCGCACTTCAGAAACCCAATAAATGGATTATTGCTACGGAGGGTGGACCCAGCTCAATCGACATGATCTCTGACGGCAAGACCTTGGTGCAGTTCAATCGGCAGCAAAACAGCTATCTGGAAATGGACGCGCCGGAAAATCTCAATGCACTACTGGGTGCATCATCGCAAGGTCCGCCGGCCTCACAACTGCTTTCGCAGGCCGGCATGTTCTTCGGAAAGCTGATTGGTGAAGACCCGTACCAGGCACTGCGAGAACACGCCACCCAGGTCGGCTACCTCGGCGAGGAAGACATCGCTGGGAAGAAAGCGCATCGCGTGGTTGTTTCTTCCAAGATTTTTCGTTCGGATTTCTGGATCAGTGCGGGACCAGAACCGCTTATCTTGAGAGTCGATTCTGACCTGTCACCGGCGATCAAAACACTGATTCCTCCGGGGGCCAATCAAGGCGATGTGCGGATGACCGTCTCGGAATCCTTCCACAACTGGCGGGTCAATCAAGAAATTCCCGCCGAGACTTTCGCATTTAACCCGCCACCGGGCGCCCAAAAAATCGATCCTGGGGCACTGGGAGGCGCCCCACCAGACGCAGGGCCCAAAGTTGGCCAGGACGCACCCGAGATTCAAGGTGCAGACCTCGATGGTGCTCCCTTCAAGTTGTCTGATTATCGAGGGAAGGTCGTGATGCTGGCCTTCTGGGGTGACTGGTGAGGCGCCTGCAAACGGATGATTCCACACGAGCGGTCGCTCGTGCAAAAGCTACAAGGCCGCCCTTTTGCGTTTATCGGGGTGAATAGCGATCCCAAAGAAACAGCGCTCGCGTCCGTCGAACGCAACAAAATCAACTGGCGTTCGTTCTGGGATGGTGGTTCGCCAACCGGACCGATCGCAACCGCCTACCAGGTTCAGTACTGGCCGGCCATCTATTTAATTGATGGTGACGGAGTCATCCAGCACAAGAATCTGCGCGGCGGCGAATTGGACCAGGCACTGGAAGATATGATTGCCGAACTGGAAACGGCAACTCCAAAGACAGAGACACCGCCCGCCACGGAAGAGCCCGACGAAAAACCAGCACCCTGAGTGCACCGCTGCGCTGCCGCGCCATCCGGGTCGTGGTCCGCGCGCTAGCGAAGTCGACTGCGGTTGCTTGGCGCTGAGGATGGAAAGCGCTGTCAACGCGAATCTAGTGGGATTCCCAAGCCCTGCAAGTAGGCCCTGCTGGACTCCAGGGCCGCCCAGACCTGCGCGCCGGGCGCAATCTCGAACAATCCAGGACAATCGAAACCCTGCTGGACAATAGACTCTCCCAGTGCCTGCCAATCCAGCTCGCCCGATGCCATCCGATCGAGAACCTGGCCTCCCTGTCTTTGCTTGAAATGGATCATTGACACCGTTTGTGGATCGAGTGAGCCCGTCACCTCCAGTGGATCAATCAGGTCACCGGGAAATAGAAGATTGCAGGGATCAAAGCAGAGCTGCAGGCAATCTGCCGCGGTTCCCAACTGCGCGCGAGCCGCTGTAAAGACATCAAGAAATGGAACCCATGGCTGGAGCGAGTGCTCCACCGAGAGACGACCGCCTCGATCGCTCAATGCGCCTGCCAGGCGGACCAGATTTGCAGCCACTTGCGAGGTACTTGCGGCGGCAAAATCGTCCGCTGTCGTATGGAGATCCACCAACCGGAGGTGCGGGCCCGCAGTGCCGGTGACAGCACCTGCCGCCTGGCAGGCGGCCAGAAACAGTGGATCATCTGGACATAAATCGGCGCTCAGAAAACCGATCGAGATCGCCACATTGAATCGAACTTCAGGAAAGCGGGCTGCGAGTCGTGCCAGCGGCGCTGAGTCCGGTATCTGCTGCGCATCTTCGCACGCCCCGAGACTCCCCTGCCTCAGCTCGACCGCCTCAAATCCACTCTCTACCGCCCGCGCAATCAGCGACTCGAGTGATTCGTTCCGGGTCAACTGTGTCGCCCAGCAATTACTTACCAATCCGCAAATCATAGAACCTGCCCCAATGCTGCGGCGATGACGATCATGGGATACCGTGCACTTATTGCTCGCGATCGAAAGTATCACCGGCCCTTAGGAAGACTTCGGCCACGTGTTCCGGCAACAGCGGTGCGCCACCTGATTGTGTACAAACATACGCTGCCAGTTGACACGCGTAGCGGTTGATCTCGTCTAGCGGGTCGCCACGCAGCAAGCCCATCACCAGAGCCGCCGTGTACATGTCGCCGGCACCGACCGTATCCTCAACCGGCACGGGGGCCGGACGGTAGTCGCTCAGTTCCTCTGCCGCTACCAGCACAGCCCCATCGGGACCGCGCGTCAATGCCACACAATGCAAAGAGAACAAATCTCGCAAGCGGTGTAACACTTCGATCATTTCACCCGACAACTGATACCGCCGTACCAGCGCTTTCAGTTCTTCCGTATTCAATTTAAGCACGTTCGCCCGGTTCAGTGATTCGCGCAGCGTTGCGTCATTGTAATAGGGTGGACGCAAATTGAGATCCAACACCCGCAGTGCGCGCTCGGCGGTGGCATCCAGGAAACGGTGAATCGTGCGCTGGGCAACGCTCTGACGCTGCCCAAGCGTCCCGAAACACACCGCTGCCACACGGGGTGCCATTTGCATTAATGCTTCCGTGCTCTCGAGATGGTCCCAGGCTTCTTCTTCTCCAAACGCATAGTGAGCGACACCCTCTTTATCCAGCGTTACCTGAACCTGCCCCGTGGCGAACCGATCGCTCTGCCCGACAAAACGAGTTGCTAGGCCCGGACGTTGAAGTACCTCGCAGGCCTGCTGGCCGAGCGGATCGTCACCGACGCGACTAACCAGGTAAACTTCCGCTCCCAGAGCCGCGGCATGACAGGCGAAGTTCGCCGGAGCACCACCAAAGCGCCGACCGCTGGGCAAGAGATCCCAGAGTATCTCCCCGAGACTGGCGATAATCGGCCGCGCCGAACCGGTAATGAACGCCTGGCTGCTCAATCCCTTTACCTGTCGCCATCCCTCGTCGTCACCGAGGTACCTGACTTTTCCTGGGGTCCGTTATCCAACCCGTGTTAACCCGGGTATCGACCGACCATGGTAAATGTGATGGGGACGGTCGACTTCGTCATACCAGGCCGCTGTAGGTGGAATCCCCAGGCATTCATAAATGGTTGCTGCCATATTTTCGGGCTTTTGCGGACTGTCCGCCGGATAGGCCGCAATCTTGTCACTGGCACCAATCACGTTACCCCCCTGTACGCCACCCCCAGCAAAAAAGAGGGTCTGCACTGCGCCCCAATGGTCGCGCCCAGGCTGGTGGTACGAATCAGCCAGCAACGAAAGCTTGGGGGTTCTGCCGAATTCACCACCCATCACAATCAATGTTTCGTCGAGGAGCCCCTTGGAGTCCAGGTCGTCCAGGAGTGCTGACAGCGCGCGATCTGTTGGCGGCAGTAGTTTTTCACGCAACCTCCAGAACGCCTCTCCGTGCGTGTCCCACCCCTCATTATTTCCCAGGTTGACTTGAATCAGATTGACGCCTGATTCGACCAGTCGTGAGGCCATCAGCAAAGACCAGCCAAAACTGTTGCGCCCATAGCGATCCTGGGTTTGATCATCGACCTTTGTCACATCAATAGCCCGCCGCACGGCACCGCTACTGAGCAATGAAATCGCCGATTGCCGCTGACGATCGTAACCGCTGACCTGCGCCGAGTCTTCCAAAGCGCGTCGCTGCCCGTCGATCGTCTGCAACAGCTGAAGGCGCCCCTCAAACCGTCCCGCCGCCATACTTGCCGGCAACTTCAGATTCGGCGCCTGAAAGACCGTGGGTGTTACGCTCTTCGGCTTTTGTTTGGGCAGCTGGTAGAATGTGTACTCGGGATACGCGCCTCTCCAAAAGGGATCGCCGTACGCGGTCGCTTCGACGAAAAACGGATCACGGTGGCGACCCATCTGGCCACCATAGGCACCCGGTATGACACCTCCGCCCCAATGAATGAGCCGCTCCGGCAATACCACAGCAGGTGGCAGATTGTGGTTTCGTGCGGGCAATGCGTCACCTACGACCGAAGCGATCGAGGGCCAATCGCTGGGCCGTGGTTTTCGATCCCCTTGAAAGCCGGCTGAACGGACCGATCGACCCGTCAACATGAAATAGTGGCCCAGGGTGTGCCCGTTCGTGGGATGCGTTAGGGAACGAACTAGCGCCCAATGCTGGCTGCGCTGCGCCAGCATTGGCAGGTGCTCACAAATTTCGATTCCCGGAGTCTGAGTCGCGATCGGTTTGAATTCGCCCCGTACATCATCAGGAGCGTCTGGCTTCAAGTCGAAACTGTCCTGCTGAGCCAGCCCACCGGAAAGAAAGATGTAAATGCACGATCGAGCGGTGCCCCCGGTCGTTACGCCGCCCCCGGCCACGCGCGGTGCTGCCCGGAGGCCTTCCAGATGATTGAGCCCCATTCCCAGCATTCCCACAGCGCCAGCCTGGACCGCCGTGCGTCGAGAGAAACCGGGATGGTTCCAGCGCTGTCCGTTCATGCGTCACTCTCCGAAGAAGGGGCTACATACTGGCAGTATACCGTCCTTTCGACCAGAAAGCGGGGCCTCTTTACCCAAACAACGGCCTGCCTGCGACCCGCACCAGAATTCCCCAAATCCCTGCTGCGTCGGAAGTTAGACATCCAAGTTGCGTACATCCAGGGCATGTTTCTCGATAAACTCACGGCGCGGCTCGACCCGCTCACCCATCAACACTCGGAATAAATCGTCCGCGGCTGCCACATCTTCCATTTCCACCCGCAATAGCGTGCGGTTTTCCGGGTCCAGGGTTGTCTCGCGCAGTTCTTCGGCATTCATTTCCCCTAATCCCTTGAAACGGGTCAGCTGCAGTCCTTTCTCCCCCGCGGAACGCACCGCACTAAGAAGGCTGCGGAGCTCCTCCAGCGGAATCGTGCTGTCACCTCGTTGCAACTCATAGCGGGCCTCCTCGACGCCGGTTCGCTCCTGGGGAATCAAGGACTGAATGTCGAAGCCTAATGATCGCAAATCTGATAGCCCGGTGTTAATCGTTCGCATTTCATGCAGTTCAACAATCCGCAGTCGCGAGACCTGGTCGTTGGACTCTCCCTCTCCCTCGTCGTTCTCGTCCGTGGCCGACTCGTCTTCTGCAGGCTGGTGTTCCTGTTTGAATTCCTCCAGTTTGTCTCGGTCCGCGAGCCAATGCTCCTCGCCACGCAGAAACACACGATACACGGGAAGCCGTTCTGTTTCTGGATCAATCCGGTTTGCGTGCGCCTTCAAGTTAATGCCTCGGCGTTCCAGCGCGGTGAGCGCTTCTTCCATCGTTGCCAGAACATTGCAGAGCTGTGTCATCTCGTCGCCTTCCACCACCCGTCCATCACCGGAGTCGAGACAAGCTCCCTCCAGACCGCGGTTGAGCAGCTCGCGCTTCATCTCTTCTTCGGTCTGCATATAGTAAGTCTTTTTTCGTTCTCGCACGCGGTACAACGGTGGTTGGGCTGCGTAAACGTGCCCCCCGGCGACCAGGTGGTACATCTGCCGATAAAAGAAGCAAAGCAGCAGGGTACGAATATGCGAGCCGTCGACATCCGCATCGGTCATGATGATCACTTTGTTGTACCGCCGCTTGCTGATATCCTGCTCCGCGCCAACGCCGATACCCATGGCCGAAATCATGCTCTGAACTTCTTCATTTGCGAGCACTTTGTCTTCGCGCGCTTTGTACGCGTTGATAATTTTACCCCGCAAGGGCAGAATCGCCTGAAAGTCACGCAACCTCCCGCCTTCGGCACTGCCGCCGGCTGAGTCACCTTCCACCAGGTAGAGCTCACAACGTTCCATTTCGTTGCTGATGCAATCACGGAGCTTGCCAGGCAAGCCGCCCCCTGAGAGCGCATTTTTTCGTTTCCGCAATACATCTTTGGCCTTGCGTGCCGCCTCGCGCGCTTCCGCTGCCAATACCCCTTTGCGGACAATTGTCTTTGCCGCTTTCGGGTTTTCTTCCAGGTGGTTTGAAAACGCCTCAAAGAATCCGGTAGAGACAATCCCCTCGACTTCGCTATTACCCAGCTTCGTCTTTGTTTGACCTTCAAACTGCGGATGGGGGACGCGGACCGAGATGACCGCTGTCAG
>CEUS01066193.1_pt1 | contig 21063 bp, 20 predicted proteins | sample 427031 | NCBI WGS metagenome assembly CEUS01 (sample SAMEA2622837, study PRJEB7988) | marine metagenome | biome: marine biome (ENVO:00000447); feature: marine epipelagic mixed layer (ENVO:xxxxxxxxx); material: "saline water (ENVO:00002010), including plankton (ENVO:xxxxxxxx)" | depth 140 m | reverse complement strand
CATGTCAATTCAAACCCCTCGCGCGGCGCCTCCTCCGAGAAGATCTCCGCCACCCGCTCGCTTTGACCATTGATGAAAAGCACCCTGGACATCTTCATGCCTCCTTTCGCCGGCGACCCTTTATGGTTCCTCTCACGAATCAGTGCGCAGGGACCCCGTCAGTCCAGGTGTATATAATGGGAGGTGAGTGGCTCACGGTGATCGACGTAGCATGCGAGTTTCGTTGAGCAGTTATCGTCGGTCAAGGCCCCCCAGCACCCATCCACCACACCCTCCCATTTCACCACACCCATCGCTGTATTATACAGCACTGTTCTGTTCGTCCCGAGTTGCGAATCTGCGAGGGGCCGGGGCAGAATGAAGATCGGTTTCCTGGGCGAGCATAGAAACGACATGGGGGACCCCTCTCGAACCTGAGCTACGCACGGTACAGCTGTGGAAAAACCCCTGGTCCTGATCCGGCAAGGCAACGCGTGTCGACCCCGTGGTCGCGTTCCGCCCATCCTGAGCAGATAAGGGGTCCGACCGCACCGATGACCCCCATCTCATCGATAGAGGTGAACGGTGAGCCCGTGTTTGGCGTGGGCATCGACGCCCAGACCCGTTGCTCCCACTGGCGGGGCCGACACGACACCATCGCCCTGCGAATGAAGTGTTGCGAGCGATGGATGGCATGCTTCGAGTGCCATCGAGAGTGCACCGACCACCCCGCGGAGGTATGGTCTATTTACGAACGTGACCAGCGAGCCGTATTATGTGGGTCATGTGGGCAGACGCTGACGATCTCCGAGTACTTCAATGCGTTTTCCTGCCTCCATTGTGGGACACGCTTCAACCCAGGGTGCGCCGATCACTACCAACTGTACTTCGAAATAGAATAACAGGCGAAGTAGAGACCGGCTTGGTCAACGGGAGGTTTGCATGCAGGTAGGTCCTGGAAATGCCGCGAGAGACTTTGCCCTCTTCCCAGTTGTGGATGACCGCCGTGCGCGTATCGGTATCGCCATGGTAGCCTTCGTGGTGGCCACCAGCTTCGGTGCCCAGGTGGCCGTGCCGCTTCCCTGGACTCCGGTTCCGATGACCCTCCAGCCCCTCTTCGTGATCCTGGCCGGTGCAGTGCTGGGTCCGCGCCTCGGCGCGACCACTATGGCCACCTACCTGGCAGTGGGTATGGGGGGTGCACCGGTTTTCGCACAAGGACACGCGGGTATAGGCTGGTTGCTTGGGCCGACCGGCGGATACCTGATCTCTTATCCGGCGGCAGCCTACGTCAGTGGACTTCTGGCCGGCAAAGCTTCGGCGAGTGCACTTCGCCTCTTTGGGGCGCTGAGCGCAGGCATGCTGATCATCTACGTGGGGGGGACTGCACAGCTTGCGTTTCTGACCCAGTTGGATCTGCAAACGGTCATGACTCTGAGTGTCCTGCCCTTCCTGGGAGGCGACCTCACCAAGGTGCTGATCGGTGTATTCGTCGCAAAAAAGGTGCGGCCCACCAGCCTTGCCCGACTCTGAATCGCTGAAGCCCCCCTACGCCCCACGCAACACCACAAGCGGACCCACCTTGCCCGCCCGCCTGGCTGGCCCCGGTACAGGAAAGAGGACGACCCTGGTGGGGACCATACCGACGCCTAACCCAGGCTGTGGCTTTTGAACCCGTCGCCCATCTTGTCCCCCACGCCTTCGAACAGCCCCTTGATGTGGTCGTCCATCGTGAAGTAGAAAACCTGCCAGCCACTTTGAACGAAGCTCAGAGTTCGTTTGACGAGATTTTCCCGTCGGTTCCAATCGGAGTGCTGGAAAGCATCATCCAGGATGAGAAAGCCGGTTTGCCCTCCCATGGCGATCGACGCAAAACCCATCCGCAAGGCAAGGAAGACCTGTTCCCGAGCCCCAGTGCTCATGGAATCCAGCGGGTAGTCCTCATCGCTGTCCGAGGTGAGAACCAGACCCTTTTGTTCATCGTCCAGTCGGATGCTTCGGTAGCGACCGGTAAAAGCCCGGAGTGGTTCGGTCAGCTCGTCTCTCTCTAAGCCCTCCGCGATCCTGCTGTTCTCATCCTGTCGAAAATGATTGATCACCGTGTGGACCTGGATTTTCGCCAGGATCTCAGCGGTATTCTCCCGGTATGCCTGTGCGACCTCGTTTCGTTTCTTGCCGAGATCGGTGATCAGGTCTCCCAAGTCGGAGTTTTCGGAAGCCGTCCCCAGGATAAGATGGGCCTGGAGCTTGAGCGCCTCGAGTTCCTTCTCCCCCTGTTTCAGCGCCTCATCGGTAACGCTAAGGTCTTTTGTGATCTCAGCGTAACGTTCCGAATCCCATTTTTCTCCAGGGTCCTCCTCGACGTATTCGTGGCCGGGTACGCCTACCGCCGCCAACTCGATCCCGATCGAGTCAATCTGCCGCTGAAGGCCAACATTTCTTTCTTTGAGGTCTAGGATCGTGGGCCGCCACTCTTCTGCCGGGACCTCACTGCCCGTCCAGGCTTCCAGGGTCGCAGCAGTTTTCCTCTTGAGGGTGCCCGTTGCTTCGGAAAGCTTGTCTAAGTCTTCCTTCAACGCGTCGGCACGACCCTGGTTCTTGGTGAGCTCTTCCAGCTTTGTCCGGAGCACCGCCCTGTCCGTGAGATCGGAACCGAACTTGGTGCGGTATCCAGCCTTCAGCTTTTCCAACTCGGTGTTCTCGCCTGCAAATGAAGCAGCTTTCTTCAGGTCCAGATACGTCATGGCGCCGAAGAGCAACGAAAGAACGGCGCTCACGATTAAGGGTAGGGAGTCTCCGCGCAGGCCAAAGGTCACCGTCCCCGTGACGGAGAGTAGCGCGAACAGCATGAATACCTCCCTGTGGCCGCCGCCAACTGCTCCGGACGTGAGGTCCCTGTACTCATCGAGCGCGTGCTTTGTCCACTCAAAGTCTGAGCTGGTGCTTTCCAGTTCTTGGAAGTCCTTCGACTTGGTCTTAATCTCTGCTTTTTGTGATACCCAGGTCCTGACATCGGCCTCGATCCTCTCCAACTCGCCTTCGGTGGGGAGCCCACCCTTCTCTCTCTGGAGTCCCTCTATTCGTCCTGCCAGTTGCGCTGCGTGGTAACGCTTGGCGTCTTCTAGCGTCTCGAGTTGAACGACGAGCGCTGCCTTCTCCTTTCGGAGCGAATAGGCATCGGCGGAGGCATAACCCTCTTCAACATCGTCGATGAGGCTCTGCAAATCCTTACGAAGCTTGAACGACGAGTCCCTGTGGCGTACCAGGTCCAGTCGCTTGTCGATATCGATTTGGCGGTATTCCACCTTAGCCTTACGTACGCTTTTCGGGATATTTTTATCGATCCTGTCGAGTAGCCCCTCACCGGACAGGTAATCCTTGAGTATGTCACGGCCGACGCCATCATCTACCTCCTCGGCCAGTAGAGTCTCACCGGCTCGGACAACGAGGAGGCGTGCGAGGTCTCGCGGAAGACCGAGGCCATCTTCCCAGTAGTCCTCCAACTTTTGACCCGACATCGTGAACGTGACCGGGTCACTCTTCAAGCCCGAGACGATGGCTTTGCCTGCGATGTCCCAGCCTCTCAGATTTCGAGCGACGGGCGCCCCTTTGTTCGTCTTGAACAGAAACCTGATCAGCGATTCTACCACATACGTCTTGCCGGTTTCATTGTTGCCATAGATCAGGTTCAGGTCGCCGGGTTCGAATTCGAAGTCGCTTTCGAGGGGGCCGGCCCTTTTGACTTTGATCCGATCAATTCTGAAGGTCATGATCTAACTCAATTCCCGTAGATAACGGAAAGTGCGGCGAGTTCTACCTCCTCCCTCCTCGGCTCATCGCCCCCGAAATGCCAGTCTAGTTTCTCGATGAGCTTCATGGTACGCTCGGATATGGCCTCCAGTTGATCGTCCGAACTCACCGACAGATTATCGATCGTCGGCAGTTGATCCTTGTAGTAGGCGAAGCCCGCGAATCCCCGTTCAAGTGCCTCGCGTACCGCGCTCCTGTCTTTCGCGTACCCGTTGGCTTCCACCCTGACTTGCACTTTCGCGTGATCGGAAGCGTCGATGTTCCAGGACTCGATCCGTTTTGCAATTTCTTGCTTGAGTAGCGGGACTTCGTCCTCCCTCGGCAGAACGAGAAAGGTCTCCGTGAAGTAAAGCACATCGGTTTCGATGGCTCTGTCCTCAATGCTTCCGTCGGTGGTGTCGTAGACAAGAAATCTTCGGTGTCCCGTCTCGCTGATGTCCAGGCCGCACGGAGAGCCCACATAGTGAACATGATCGTGGGGACTGTGAGGTTTGTGGATGTGGCCGAGAAATACCGTCCGGGGTTTGAATCTCCCTAGGTCCTTCCTGGAAAGCGGCATGTACGTGCCGGGCTCCAAGGGATTCAGCTCTTTCACGCCCCCGTAGCAATCACCGTGACCGACCAGTACCCACTCTTTTCCGTCGATCGCGTCTTCTAGTTGGGCGATCTTCTCGCCCATCTTCGCGTTCTTTTCATACGGTACGAACAGAAACGTGAGCGAATCTAACTCCAGGATTTCAGGTTCTGTGTAGATGTGAACGTTGGCCCCAGTGATGCTCCTCTTGCTGATGCCCGGATCATGATTACCGGGGATGATGTGCACTTCAACGGTGGGGTGATCGCGGCAGAGACTCTCAAACTCCGAGTAGTTATGGAAGTCCTCGTTGAACAAATCGCCGGCGATGATCAAATGCTCGATCCCTGCCTTGTCCGTTCGCCTGAAGACGTCTTCAAGGGCTCTGTAGCGCTCTGGATGAGCATCCCCAATACTGAGGTGTACATCCGCTGTTACGGCTACTTTCATTGGTCTAGATCCGTGACAAACCGTGCGAGGTCGGCTGCCGAGGCCACGCAATACATCGCGATCAGGAACGCGAAAAACGTCATGCCGCCTCCTTATGACGGGTCCGAGCGTGGCAATTGTGCCTCCCTGGGTCGAGCATCTTCTCGATCGTGAGCCGGACCGCCGCCCGTGACTGCTGCTGCTTCCGCCAATCTAAGATCAGCTTCTCGCGCCGGGTGCGCAAAACACCGAAATGACTTTCCACCAAGTCCGGCGGGGCATATATCGTACCATCGCACCTAATGCTGTTATCCCCGCCTTGGAACTTTAGGGATAGGGCTTGCGTGAACGTTACATTTCACCCTTCGAAAATCGATATCGTTCCGATACACTCACTGCAAGAAAGCCCTCCGATGGGTCGCCTATACACATGATCACGATCACGCCGGTCCGCCGCGCCCTTATCCCCATCGATTCGTCCGCAGCCGCTCGCATCAGCGCACCCAACTACGACGAGTTTCAGAGTGATCGCGAAATCTGGGACCTCCTTCAAGACAATCCCATGAGTGTGCTGCGTGTGACCATGGCCCATTGCCAGGCGGACTCGCCCGAAACGATCAGCAGGGGCGACTCACGGGATGCCCTAGCCAAAGCGACCGTCAATATGGAGGAGCTCAGGGCGAGTGAATTGACGGAGGAGGTGCGTGACATCCTCTGGGTCTACGAGATCGAAGACCCGAACCGCCCGGATGTGCGCCAGATCGGTCTAGGAGGCATGGGTCGCACCGACGAGATCCGGACCGACGCGACCCCCCGAGGAACCATCATCCGTAACGAGGGAGTCCGCGAGCCGAAAGCACGCGGCCGGGCCGACCTGATCCAGGCAACCCATGCAATTATCGGCATGGTTAACAACGGAGTCGATGACGCGTCGGGCGAATTCCAGAACCATCTGGAAGCGCACGCCGACGGCGTTCCCCCGGACTTCGAGGTGGTCGATCAAGGCGCAAACCGGCACCGCGTATGGATCTGCCGCGAATCGCGGGCTATCCAGCGATTCGGAGAGCTCCTCGCAGAGGAACCACACGCGTACGTGGCTGACGGAAATCACCGGAGCGCGGCCGCAGCCATGCTCGGATACGCAAATTTCCTAAGCGTCTTCTTTCCCGCACGGACGATGGGTATCCGACCCTACAACCGCCTCGTGCGAGTATCCGCGCTTCCAACGGAGCAGCTCACGGCTGCCATCGGAGAGAAATTCGGACTTGATACGCCCGCCGAAACCGGCCCCTACCAACCCACCCAGACCCACGACATCGGGCTCTACACGCCCGACCGGGGCTGGCTGCGCCTGCGACCGATTCCGGGCACCTTCGATCCCGATGACGCGTCCGCAGTCATCGACTCCGGCATCGTCCAGAAGAACCTCTTCGCTCAAGTCTTCGGGATCGCAGACGCCGGTGACTACCGGCTCACCTTTGTCGGCAGCAACAAGGATGCCGCGTGGCTTCAACGGGAGGTAGACGAGGGGCGGGCGACCTATGCGGTAACGCTCGCCGCAGTCACCATGAACGAATTCATTGAGGTATGCCGCCAGAACCGGCACATGCCACCCAAGTCGACCTGGTTCGAGCCTAAGGTTCGTAGCGGGCTGGTGATGGCGTTGCTGGATTCCTAGAGAACCTCGGGTCCTCAGGGGGAACGATGAGAAGCGCCATTGTGGCCATCACAACCGCCTTCCTTATGGTGGCGCCCGCAGTGCGGGCTCAGGATCCTCCCCCCTCCCCCGATCTGGTGCTCGAGGCAATCTGGCGTGAGGGGATCGAACAGTCCCGCGTCGCCGAACTTGCCCAGGTGCTGCTGGATTCGCTGGGTCCCCGACTCACCGGGTCGCCTGGCTCAGAGGCCGCCGCTAACTGGGTAATCGATACGTACCGCTCTTGGGGAATTGAAGCCCGGAGCGAACCGTATGGAACCTGGATGGGGTGGCGGCGGGGAACCTCCCACCTGGACATGGTGGAGCCCCGAGTACGGACGCTCGAAGCCACCATGCTAGCCTGGAGCCCGGGAACTCAGGGACCGGTCCAAGGACCGGTAGTCGCGCTTCCCCGTCTCGCCGACACCCAGGCACTCGCAAACTTCCTTGCAGAGGTTCACGGGCAGTTCGTCCTGTTGACAGCCCCCGAGCCCAGTTGCCGGCCCGAGAGCAATTGGGAGCAGTGGGCCACTCCCGAATCGCTCGCGCGCCATCAGCTGGACCTCGACTCTACACGGGCGGATTGGATCGACCGGGCACGGTCCACGGGGGTAACATCACTCGGCGAGCTCGCGGAGATGCTCGAGGGCGCGGGTGCTGCCGGGATCCTGAGCTCTGAATGGTCGCGAGGCTGGGGAGTCGACAAAGTGTTTGCCGCAGCGACCCAGGCGATCCCGCAGGTTGACGTGTCGTGCGAGGACTACGGACTGCTGTGGCGTTTAGCCGTTCGCGAACAAGGTCCGGTAGTGCGCTTGGAGGCCGAGGCCGAGTCCCTCGGTGAGGTGCCGGTCGCCAACACAATCGGGATGATCCCGGGAAGCGAGCTTCCCGACGAATACGTACTACTGTCGGCCCATTTCGACTCGTGGGACGGAGCGAGCGGAGCCACCGACAACGGATCGGGCACGGTCTTGATGATGGAGGTCATGCGCATCCTCCGGCACGTTTACCCACATCCCAAGCGTACTATTCTGGTGGGTCACTGGAACGGTGAGGAGCAGGGACTCAACGGCTCTCGGGCTTTCGCGGAGGACCACCCAGAGATCGTATCGGGGCTTCAGGTGCTCCTCAACCACGATGACGGGACCGGGCGGATCGATCGCATCACGATGGATGGAATCGTGGGTGCAGGGGCTTACTTCAGCGCCTGGCTGGAAAACATCCCGGAGGAGTTGACCCGCGGGATCACGCTGGTTGACCCAGGTATGCCGGGACGTGGGATGACTGACAACTGGTCCTTCATCTGCGCCGGCGCACCCGCATTCGGGATGAACTCTACAGGCTGGGGCTACGGCATCTACACCTGGCATACCAACCGAGACACCTATGATAAGCTTGTTACCCATAATCTGCGTACCAACGCGACCTTGACCGCTATGCTCGCCTACCTAGCGTCTGAGGAGCCCGACCGGATCCCCCGTACGAGGCGGGAGCTACCCGTCGATGCTCGCACGGGCGTGCCCGCGACCTGGCCTGAGTGCACGAATCCCAACCGGAGCTTGGTCCGCTGACAACGGCCTTCACGCTCGATGTGGAGCGGTGCGGCCACCTCCCGCCTGAAGAGTGCCCGCAAGAGTCACTATTGGCCGTGCGTAAGTTCCGGCTTGAACTCGGCGCTTAGGACGACCAGTCTTCCGATGGACCGAGCGGACTTTCCCTGGCCTCTGGTGCGAACCCGGCACAGTCGTGCACGGGCAGGTGCGGATACTTAGGAAAGCGAGGGTCTAGAGACGACTTCCCGCACCAGAGGAACGAGGAGCCCTCCCGGACCTCCACCCAACGGTGGTATCCGCACACTGCGCAGATGCCAGGCGCGGGAACTCCGGCAGGGGCCGTCACGGTGATAGCCCTAGCACTGCTACCTGACGCTCGCTCCGACCGCCGCGATGCGAAAAAAACGGAGAACCGCCGCACCGCGTACAATGCTTGGACACGGTGATACCATCCTCCCCCACCCCAGCACGCAGGGCCCGCTCCGCCACATGTGCCCGTAGATCCATTCGCTCGGGTCGGGACGGCTCAGGCAAGCCCAGTCCGCGATACACCTCGGGACCTACCTCGTAGCACTCGCTACATATGGCTGGACCGAGATGCACGCGAAGATCCGCCGGCCGGGCGCTCAGGCGCTCCTCGAGCACACGGATGCCTCGCTCAAGAATGCCCGCGGCAATCCCACGCCAACCGCCGTGCAAAAGCGCCACCGCCCGCAGCTCGGGATCGACGAGCGAGATCGGAACGCAGTCGGCCACCGACACCGTCAGCAGAACACCGGGCGTCGCGCTGACGTGACCGTCGGTGTCCGGGCTCACGTGGAGTCCGGGCGTTTCCTCGGAGTGGAAGCACACGGCAGCACCGTGCACCTGGTAGCCATGCACGACCCGCATGGCGCCAGTAGCGCGACCCAGTGCCTGCCAGCGTCCCATAACCTCACCCGTCCGACCGTCGCCGAACAGCGCGAGGTCAAAGGGCTCGGCGGCGGCACCAACACCGGTGACGCCCTGGACTAGCCAGGGGAATCCGTCCCGCCACTCCGGGTGCTCCCACAGCGGCACGTCAGCATCGCGCTGAACCTCGGTCACCGTGCGCCCCAGGCGCTCCGCGGGCATCGTCACGTACCCCTCTACGCTCAAAATGGGCGCCGGATCCCATCTCGTGGATCAACCCGCTCCCGCGCTGCCGGAAACCGACTACCTTTCCGGGACAATGACTTGTTTTCGATCGCTCCCCTCACACCGATCATTGTTCACGGCTCCCTTCCGGAACGCCGAAAGCCCATGAGCACGATCCCCTTTGACCCTCAGAACGCCGGCTACGTCCAGGAGCTGTACGAGCAGTATGCCAGGAATCCCGACACCGTGCCGGAGGCCTGGCGACACTTCTTCGCGCTAGGTCCAGAAGAGACCGCGCGCGCGGGACTCCTCGTGCCCGAGGGGCTTTCCTCCAACGGTGGGCAGACGGGTACAGACGCTCCCGCGGCCACCGCGACCGTTCGGACCGAGCCTCAGGTGGAGAGACGAACGGAAGGGGACGGACGTATGGCGCGGCTGGTCCCCGCGGGCTGCATCGCCGCCTCGATCGTGCAAGCATACCGGGACCACGGACACATGCTCGCCAAAGTGGATCCCCTGGGGAGTGCCCCCCCCGGTCATCCTCAGCTCGATCCCAAATTCTTCGGCACCTCAATGGAGGAGTTGGACCAGATCCCCGCCTCGGTGGTAATGCGCGAGGGTGTGCGACCGGGGGAGACAGTGGCTGCCGCGCTGCGCCGGTTGGGCAACACCTACTCAGGCTACATCGGCTACGAGTTTGAGCACTTGGAAGATCCCGAGCGGGTACGGTGGCTGTGGGAGCAAGTCGAGTCGGGGGTGCACACTGCCCCCCTGCCCCCCGACGAGCAAGCGCTCCTGCTGAAGCGACTAACCGAGGTGGAAGGTTTCGAGCAGTTTTTACACCGGGCCTACCTCGGGCAGAAACGCTTCTCGATCGAGGGGACCGACATGCTGGTCCCGATGCTGGACCTCGCCCTCTCGGAGGCGTCTAAGGACGGGTGCCGCGCGGTCTTGTTAGGAATGGCTCACCGTGGACGATTGAACGTGCTGCGCCATATAATCGGCATCAGCCCCAGAGCCATTCTACGAACGTTCGGGGAGGTCAAGGCAAGAGACGGTGTGCTCGCGGTGGCGGGCACGGGTGACGTGAAGTATCACCACGGAGCCGAGGGTGAGATACGGCTCCCCGATGGCTCGGTCATCCAGGTACTGGTGGCCCCGAACCCCAGCCATCTGGAGTTCGTGAACCCGGTCGTGACCGGGATGACCCGTGCCATACAGCACGGTGGTGAGGGTAGGCACAACCACCAGGACATAGCCGCCGTCGCACCGGTGCTGATCCATGGCGACGCCTCGTTCGCTGGCGAAGGCATCGTGGCCGAGACGCTCAACCTTGGACGGCTCGATGGTTACACCGTCGGCGGCACGATCCACATCATCACCAACAATCAGGTAGGCTTCACCACCAATCCTTCCCAGGCCCGCTCCACCCGCTACGCCAGTGACGTGGCCAAGGGATACGATTTCCCCATCATCCACGCGAACGCGGACCGACCCGAGGAGTGCCTCGCTGCGGTACGGTTGGCGATGGCCTACCGTGCCGAGTACCGTGACGACGTGGTCATAGATCTGGTGGGCTATCGGCGGCACGGCCACAACGAGGGTGATGAGCCCTCGTACACACAACCGGTCCTGTACGCAAAAATCTCCGCACACCCGACCGTGCGCACGCTGTACGCACGGCGGTTGGCCGAGCAGGGCATCGTAGACCCTCCAAAGGCAAAGGCCATGGCTGACCACGTGGTCCAAGAACTCCGCCAAGTGCAAGACAGCCTCGACGAGGAGGCCAGCGCTCCCGCAGCGGCAGACGAGGACAGCTTCTCGGATCGGCAGGTCGCCGTCGCCCCCCAACTCGACACACGGGTTCCGCTTGAGACACTAGTCGACCTGAACGAGGCCATACTTACCTGGCCCGACACGTTTGAGGTTCACCCAAAGCTGGCACGTGCACTGGTAGAGAGGCGCGAGGACTTCCAGGCTGATACCCGCATCGAGTGGGCACACGCCGAGACGCTGGCCTTCGGGTCGCTCCTGCGCGAAGGCTACGTGATTCGCTTGACGGGACAGGACACACAGCGGGGTACGTTCAGTCAGCGCCACCTAGTGCTGCACGACCACCGCACGGGGGCTGTCTTCTCGCCGCTCGACCACGTCGGCAAGGGTCGCTTCGAGGTGATAGACTCGCCGCTCTCGGAAACCGCCGTGTTGGGCTTCGAATACGGTTATAGCGTCGCCACCGACAAGGACTTAGTCCTTTGGGAGTGTCAGTTCGGGGATTTCGTGAACGTCGCCCAGGTGATAGTCGATCAGTTCGTGGCGTCAGGCCGAGAGAAGTGGGGCCAACTGGCCAACATCGGGCTGCTGCTACCGCACGGACACGAGGGTCAGGGCCCGGACCACTCCTCGGCGCGCCTCGAGCGATTCCTTCTGCTCTGTGCCGAAGACAACTTGCGGGTCGTATACCCGACCACCCCAGCGCAGTATTTCCATCTGCTCCGCCGCCAGGCCCACGCGCGCCCTGAGCGACCGATGGTGGTGATGACCCCCAAGAGCCTGCTCAGGCTCCCAGCCGCAGCCTCTCAAGTGCACGAACTTGCGGACGGTACCTTCCATCCGGTCCTAGACGATCCAAATACGGCAGAACGCCGAGGAGAAATCACCCGGCTGCTACTGTGCACTGGTAAATTTTACTACGATCTCCAGTCCCATCCCGCGCGTGCGGAGGTGCCACAAGTGGCGGTGGCTCGCTTGGAGGAGCTCTATCCTTTCCCATCCACACTCCTCGAAAAACTCGTCGCCATCTATCCGAAGCTTGAGGAGGTGGTTTGGGTGCAGGAGGAACCGCGCAATATGGGCGCCCTGACGTACGTGGGTCCGCAGCTCCGCGCGGTGGTCCCCCGCCAAGTACCCCTGCGCTACGTGGCGCGGCCCGAGCGGGCCAGCACTGCCGAAGGCAAACACGGGGACCACCAGAAGGAGCAGGACCGGGTCGCCCGGGAAGCGCTCTCGTCCGTTTGGGCGGGCGCCAACGAAGGCTAGGCGACCGAGGTCGTTCTCAGACCATGCGCATTCCCCTCACGCTCGACCGCCCTCTCGTCTTCCTTGACCTGGAAACCACCGGCCTGTCCGTCTCCCAGGACCGCATCATCGAGTTGGCCATCATCAAGGTCATGCCGCAGGGAGATGTGCTCGAGCGGGTGCGCCGCTTCAACCCGGGTATGCCGATCCCTGCCGCAGCAACCGCTGTTCACGGTATCACCGACGAAGATATCCGCGACGAAGCATCGTTCGCGCAGCGCGCGCGGTCATTAGCTAGCTTGCTAGACGATTGTGACCTGGCCGGTTTCAATGTTCGCCGATTCGACCTGCCCATGTTGGTGGTAGAATTCCGGCGGGCAGGCCTGGCCTTCGACCTAGAGGGGCGCCGCGTCGTCGACGTCCAGGCCATCTTCCACCACGAGGAACGTCGCGACCTGTCGGCAGCAGCGCACTTTTATCTTGGTAGAGAGCATCCCGAAGCCCATTCGGCGCTTGGCGACATCCGCACGTCCGCCGCCGTATTGTCCGCACAGCTCGCGCGCTACGACCATTTGCCAAAGGACCTGACTGGACTCCACCAGTATTGTGACGAGTATATGCCCATCGAGTCCGAACTGGAGCGCTGGTTCCAGAGCGAGAGCGACGGGGCCCGAGTTTTCCGGCGTGGCAAGCATCGGGGCCGCTCGCTCGCCGAGGTGGCCGCTCACGAACCAGACTACCTGTTGTGGATGCTCGGTGCCGAAGAGATGGACGGTGAGGTACTCGACGTCGTACGCGCAGAGCTTCGCATCCAGACTCGCGACTCGGCACCCCCCGACTGAACGGCCCACCACCTGTTTCCTTGACGCCCTCACCTGAGCGGCATTCCTTCCCTGACTGAGCCCGCGCTCCCCGCGGGGACCCAACCTACTCGGACTGAGGCACATGTTATTCTACACCCACTCTGGCCTCCGCTATCTGGTGCTCCTGGTCGGCGTGCTGACCCTGGGTTACGCCTGTTACGGTGTCGTGACGGGACGCACATACGATCGCACCATGTTACGGCTGGCCCGCACGTTCGCCGGCCTCACCCACTTCCAGCTGCTGCTCGGACTAGTGCTCCTATTTGCCCAGCGGTTCTATCCCGCCCTCATCGGTCACATCATACCGATGGTGTTTGCGGCAGCGGCGGCAACAGTGGTTCCCGCGGTGATGCGGAGACGGGAGCCCGCCGCGCGCACCTGGATTCCCCACGTGGTGACGACCCTGTTGGCGCTCGCCCTGATGGTGGCCGGGATCTTCGCGATCGGGCGCTCCCCTCTGGGCATGTCTGGCCAATAGTGTGACCGGCCGCGACCGAGCCCCTGGGTCGGGGTACGAGGCTATCCATCTCCGGGAACTGACACGCTACCCACCGCCAGCTAATCCTTCTTGGATATGACCTCGACCCGTGACCCCGGCTCGACGTACGCCATCGCGTCTTCAAACTGACTCCGGTACAGGCGCGCGTACACCTCGCTCCGACCGAGCAGTTCGCTGTGCGTGCCATGATCCTCAATGAATCCACCCTCGAGCACAAGGATTCGGTCGGCACGAATCACAGTGGAGAGCCGATGGGCTATCACCAAGGTGGTGCACCGCGACATGAGTCGCTCGAGGGCATCCTGTACCAGGCGCTCGCTCTCTGCGTCCAGACTGCTTGACGCCTCGTCCAGGATGAGAAGGCGGGGCCGCTTGAGCATAACCCGGGCGATCGCGATGCGCTGCCGTTGCCCAGCGGACAGGGTCACACCACGTTCCCCGACGAGCTCGTCGTAACCCTTGGGAAGCCCTGAGACGAAGTCGTGTGCGTACGCTGCCCGAGCGGCTTCGATCATCTCCATTTCCGACGCTTCGGCGTTGCCGTAAAGAAGGTTTTCACGCACGCTGCCGGCAAACAGCATAGGCTCCTGAGGAACAATCCCGATGGCGCGGCGCAGGTCCTCGAGCTGCACCTCACGTACGTCATTCCCATCCACACACACCAGACCCTTCTGGGCGTCGAAGAAACGGGGTAGCAGCGAAACCAGTGTGCTCTTGCCCGCACCCGAGCTTCCTACAAGGGCGACCGTGCTTCCTTCACGGATGTCGGCATCTATCCCCTTTAGCACCCACGGCTGGCCCTCACCGTAGCGGAACCACACGTCCTGGTATCGTACGACCCCTCGCACGGGCTCAGGCAGAGGGCGAGCGTTCCCGTGCTCGATCAACTCGTGCGGATGATCGAGCAGCTCGAAGATGCGTTGAGCGGCTCCCGCCGATTCCTGGAGCTGACTCCAAAAACCCGCCAACGACGTGATCGCACCAGAGATCGTGACCGCGTAGAGGAGAAACGCGACCAGCGTGCCCGGCGTGAGCGCGCCCGCGAGCACCAACCGACCACCCTCCCAAAGCACCAGCACGACAGCCCCGAACGCAGTGAAGGTGACCACGCCCGTGAGCGAGGCGCGTTCGAGGCCCCGCGTGAGCCCCAAGTCGCGGGTCTTGTTGATGTCGACCGCAAAGCGCTCAGCCTCCCACGCTTCGCGGGTGAAGCTCTGCACCACCCGAATCTGCGTGAACACCTGCTCGGCACGGGCGATCGCTACAGCGAGCGTGTCCTGAATACTGGTGGAGACTCTGCGCACCCTGCGGCCGAAGAGCCACCCCATCAGAATTGCTAACGGTATCGCGGTCAGGGTGACCAGCGTGAGGCGTGGGTTGGTCAAGGTGACCAAGGTGAGTGCCCCTATCAGGAAGAGACCCTGCCGCAGCAGCTCAGGGACGCCGAACCGGAGCACCTGCTGGATCATAGCGGGATCGGCTGCGAGTCGGCTGGACAGCTCGCCTACACGACGCATTGAGAAGAACCCCGGAGGCTGCAGCGCCAGGTGCCCGAACAGATCCTTGCGGAGATCGGCGATCACCCGCTCCGACACCCCCGCCATCAGGTAGCTCTGCCCAAAATTGATGACCGCTTGGAACGCGAACAACAGGAGCAGTCCCAGCGCCACCCGGTTGAGCCTCGCTCCGTTCGCGGCCAGGAACGCAGCGTCCAGCAGCTGCCGCACGACCAAGGGGAAGGCCAGCCCCACTGCGGTGCTCACAACCAGCATGACCAAGGTCACTAGGAGCTGGCCACGGTAGGGACGCACCCGGGGGACCAGACGCCGTAGGAATCCGACGGCCTTGCGTGGGCTCAAGCGCTGGGAGGCCATGTGAGAAATGTAGCGGGGGACAGCGTCGCATGAGCCTCGCGCCGCTAGGAAGCACGATCTACGTGGTTATGTTTCCCGGCCATGATCACCCCGCAGCACCACCTCGCGTTCGTCGTCAGTGCCGTCTGGACGCTCCTCCTCATCTTTCTCGGGGGCATCGTCCACGCCACCGAATCGAGTCTCGCCTGCCCAGATTGGCCCACCTGTTTCGGCACGATGGTTCCGGTCATGGTGGGCGGTATCTTCTGGGAACACCTACATCGGCTGGTGGCTGGCGGGCTGATTCTAATGTGGCTACTGACCGGGTGGCTGGTACGCCAAGAGAGCGGTCCGGCCAGGGTCCGGCGAGGCTGGGTGACAGGTCTAGTGCTCCTTCTCGTCCAGGCGGTGTTCGGCGGGATCACCGTACTGCTGCGCCTCCCGCCATCCATCTCCACGGCCCACCTGACTCTCGCATTCCTTTTCCTCGGTCTCGCGGTCGCGCTCGCGGTAGAGACTTCGCCGGACCGCACCGACGCTAGGACCCACTCATCCCTCCGATCCACCCTGCACCGCTGGGGAACAGCCGCCTCGGGGTTCGTGCTTGCGCAGTCGGTACTCGGCGGGCTAGTGCGCCACCTGGATGCCGGTATGGCATGCCCAGACCTCCCCCTATGCTTCGGCCAGCTGGTGCCGCCGCTCGAGCAACCGCTCGTGGCGCTGAATTTTTTTCACCGGGTGATCGCGTTGGTCACGGGGATCTTCGTGATCGCCACCGCACTCACAGTCCTGCGTAGCCCCGCTCGGGGTCAGCTTCGGCGCCTGGCCTGGGGTGCGATTTCAGTCCTGTTGCTCCAGGTCGCGCTGGGCGTGGTGGCGGTCGCCACCAAACTGGGGGTGGCACCGGTGTCACTCCACACGCTCGGCGCGGCATCGCTTTTCGCTGCCACCGTGGCGCTAGCCGCGTGGGGGAGGCCGATCGCCGAACCAGCGCCTGCGGCCGTCGCCTGAGCGTCGTCGCGCTAGGAAACCTGATCCCCCGGGTCAACACCGGGTTCAGCTTCACCCGCTTCACGTTGCTCCTGGACAGGCTGATATTCGTCAGGAAGAGGGATCTAAACAGCCAGCGCCACGCCATGACCGGCGCGACCTGGATGTCATCCCTCTCCCTGGTTTCCTACCTGGCTCGCGTGGCCCTCACCGGCACCCACAGCTCCGCTGCAACAGACCGTGCCAGTGCGCAGCCTGCCTGGGCATCATCCTCTATCACGTGCACGGATGCCTGTGACGCCCGGTAGCCGGGGCACAGGCACAACTCGAGGCCGCGCGCTCACAGTAGGCTACCTCAAGGTAGCCGGGGCTGCGGTGCTCTGGGGCTCGTCCGGGGTCTTTGCCGACGCGTTGGTGACGATGGAGATGCCCCCCGAAAGTATCGCGTTGCTGCGGCCGGTGGTGGGTGGCGCGGCACTTCTCTTGGGCGCAGCGCTCGTCCGCCGGGAGGCGCTCCTCCCGGACTGGCAAGGCTTCGTTCTACTCGCTGGCGTGGGTGGGATCGTCACGGCGCTTTTCCAAGTCGCCTACCTCATGTCCTTCGCCACCGCCGGTGTGCCCACCACGGTGGCGCTCCTCTACCTAGCTCCCGCCTTCGTGCTTGCTGCCTCCGGGCCACTCCTTGGCGAGTGGCCCAGCCCCGTACAGATCGCGCTGGGCGCGCTTTCGATCGCGGGCGTATGGCTCATGGTGACCGGGGTGAGAGAAGTGTCCGCAGAATGGACCGCAACCGGAGTGGGGTGGGGCCTCCTAGCCGGCGCCACGTACGCCTCCTACACCATCCTCGGTCGGTACGCCACCCCTCGCCACGGTTCGACCGCGACTGTCCTCCACTCCACGGTCAGCGCATGTGTCCTGCTCGCCTTGGCCCTTCCTCTCTCAGGTCACTCGGTGGTGTTGCCCTCGACCGGCCAGGCCTGGGTCTTGTTGGTCATGTTCGGGCTCCTCACCATGGCTCTGGCCACATCACTCTACTACGACGCCTTGGGACGGATCGAGGCGGGCCGGGCGGCTACCGCTTCCACCTTGGAGCCAGTGGCAGCGGTTGTGCTAGCTACCTTCTTGCTGGACGAGGGTCTGAAACCCCGTGGCTGGGCCGGGTTGGTGATGGTCGTGACCGGGGTTGCCGGCGGCTATGCGATAGCCGCTAGCAGAGCCAGGCGGGATACCCACACAGATCAGGATGGCTAGAAGACCGTTGCACACCGACAGAGGGCTCCTCTATCCTGCTGTCCCCATTCCTCATCGGGCCAGACCGTAGCGCCATGGAAGACCGCGAACACCTCGAGCGGGTGCTCCGCTCAAGCGGAGATTGGGCCAATAACCCCGGACCGGACGAGATGCGAGACCTCATCCGGGGAACAGATTACATCGCGGTCGTCGGAATGTCTCGCGACCCCATGAAGCCGGCACGCCGGGTCCCCTCTTACCTGACCGCGATGGGTGCCCGCGTCATCCCTATTAATCCACTTGCCGGGCGAATGCTTGGAACACCGGCGAGGAAATCGCTCGAGGACGTGCCCGAACCGGTGGACATGGTCAAGATATTCCGGCCGTCCAATCAGGTGGCTCCCTTCATCCGGTCGGCGGCCGCACGCCCGGAGTGCCCGGCAATCTGGCTCCCAGAAGGAGTCAGGGACGACGTCGCGACGGCCGAGGCCAGAACCGCCGGGCTCGTCGTCATACAGGACCTGTGCATTTACCGAGTGCACCGTGCGATGGGCGGCTCGCTACGCAAGGCGTGGCGCACCCGCTGACGGTCACGGTTCGAGCTGCGCCACTACCCAGCCAACGTGTTCAGCAGGCTTCACCTTGCGCCATAGGCCGATCACCCGGCCTGCCTCGTCGATCAAGAAACTGCTGCGCACGATTCCGAGCGCCTTGACCCCGAAGTTCACCTTCTCCCTCCACACCCCATAAGCTTCCGCGACCTCGTGGTCGACATCCGCGAGCAGCGGAAAAGTGAGATTGAATTTCTTGCGGAAGCGTACGTGCGACGCGACCGAGTCGGGCGAAACGCCGAGCACCAGGACACCCATCTCGGCGAGCGTCGCAACCTCGTCACGCAGGTCGCAAGCCTGGATGGTGCACCCCGGCGTATCGTCCTTGGGATAGAAGTAGAGTAGGACCTTCTTGCCGCGGAGGTCGGAAAGCGAGACCTCCGTTCCATCGTCAGCGAGAAGAGTGAAGTCGGGCGCGAGCGATCCTTTTTCTACCATGACAGTGCCCTTAACCTGTTCCGGGTTCGGGATTGAAAATGAGCCGGTGTGCTTCGTCCGGCACCCGCTCCTCCGCAAAGACCGTCCAGCGGCAGAGTGCATCCTGACGGGATTCACACAGGGAGTGGACGACCGTGGCGCGGCGCCCACGGTAGCGCTGGAGCACCACCTGGCAGAACCCGGTCAGGAAGTGGCACGCGGCTCCACCCGGATCAGCGTTGACAAACAGGTGGGTACGTGCCTCCAGCATGAACGGGCCCGCTGCGAAGCCCCCGACCCGCCGTCCGAATAGCCTGACCAGACGTTTGCGCACCCGCCTCCGGGCCAAGCTGAAACCCCAGGAGCGCGGCAACCCGCCTCGCCATCCCGGAGGACGGTCATCCCCTGCCAGGATAGAACCCGCTTGGTAGAACACATCATCCGAGTCGGACCGGCGAACCACAAGCCGCACTAAGTCCCTGAATTCGTCGTCGCTGATACGACCACCGCTGTCGGCTTCCTCGTGATATCGGCGGATCTGACGGTCGATCACGCCGGAGAGACCCAGACGGCGTGGCATCGTGTGTGACGGATTCTCTGATTCGAGTACCTCGGTCGGGGCATCCTGGCAGCGTATCACCTCGAGCAGTGTGAGGGCCACCAAAGCCGAGATGCGGAGAGGCAACTCTCCCGCGGCCGGCTCGGTCACCCGCGAATATTCCAAGTCCTGGACATAGCATGCAATCTCGCCGCGCACGCGGGCAGTGGGCAACGCCCGCCCCAACGGGGTCCACCGAGTGGGTATCTTGCCGAAACGTACCAAATTGAGAGTGGCAACCCGCCCCCCAGGGCGATTATTGAAGGGTAACAGAGAGCGCGGGAGACGAAGTAACCTGCGAGGCCACCCTGCGGCTTGCCTCGGAGCTGCTTCGCCCTCCCACGCTCTTTTTTCTTAGGGCCTTCCAGACCCCCGCCCACAAGTCCAGCAGGGGCACTGAGCGCCAGATTGGCAGATAGGACCGGCCCGATGGCGGCGAAACAGCGCCGGGCCATGCTTGGGGTCGCACGTGCTGCTGACCTGGAAGGGGGAAGGGCTTGTGCAGAGAAACCCCCCCACCCCATCTTCCGTGGCAAATGTAAGGTCGACAACATCATGACCATTTCGCAGAGAGCGTCGGGGTAGATACCGCCAGTCGCAGGAACGTCCATTTTTTGTTTCTCTGCGCCAGGCTGCGAATGGATCCTGCGACGAATAGAAAGGACAGTTCATGGTCAAGCCCAACCCCGATCGAGAGGCGGCCGAACACGCGCTCACCGACCTGGCGGACGAGGAACTGGTCACGTCCCACCTGGCCGGTCGGCCGGGAGCGTTTCAGGAGTTGTACGACCGCTACCGCGACCGCCTGATCCACTTTATCACGCGCAAGACCGGCGACCCGGATCGCGCTCAGGATCTGGTCCAAGAAGCTTTCATCCGGGTGACCCGACACCTGCACCGCTTCGATACGTCAAAGAAATTTTCGACGTGGGTCTATACAATTGCAAGCAACCTTTCGAAGAACGAGCTGAGGAATCGTTCGCGCAGCCCACTCGTCCTCTTTCAGCGACTCACGAACAACTGGGACGACGATCATCGACCTCTCCAGTTCGAGGATTTCTCGATGCGTCCCGACGATCTCTTCCGGAAACGCTATCTGCGCCGCCTGGTCGAGGACACGGTAAAAGAGCTGCCCGAACATCACAGGCTGGTGTTCCGCCTGCGCGAACTCGAAGGTAAGAGCTACGAGGAAATCAGCGAGATCACGGGCGTTAATCTCGGCACCGTGAAAAGCCGGTTGCACCGGGCACGCAACTCGTTCGCCCAACGGATCGAGCCCTTCCTGAACTGAAGGTCCCGTCAATCAGGGAGAAATGGGGTTCGGATGGCGATCGCTGTCTGGACCCCTCTGGTTACCTGCATCTCACGCACGTTCGAATTACCTTCCGAGCCATGTTCGATAACCTACGCGATGCCTTTCGCCAGGCGATCGCGAACTTCAATGAAGAACTCGCCCGAGAAGAAGTGCCCGGGACGGTGGATCATCTCTTTCTAGGGATGAAAAACGAGCTCGCCGACGCCAAGAGGCACCTCGCCGCGCTCGAGAAGCAGATCGAGCACACTCGAATCCAAGTCAAGCATGACAGAGACGAAGAGGTAACGTGCCGGCGCCGTGGAGACATAGCCCGCAAGGTGAGCGACGAAGAGACCGCACGCATCGCCTCCGAATACGCGATGCGCTACGAGCGACGACGAGCAGTGCTAGAGCGGAAGATCGTGGCGCTGGACGACGAACGCGTGATTCGGGCCAGCGAGCTGCAGGAGATGGCCGAACGACTTAGCGAGGCACAGGACAAGCGCGACACGCTTGCGGACGCAGCCGGCTCG
>CEUS01243834.1_pt1 | contig 21090 bp, 14 predicted proteins | sample 427031 | NCBI WGS metagenome assembly CEUS01 (sample SAMEA2622837, study PRJEB7988) | marine metagenome | biome: marine biome (ENVO:00000447); feature: marine epipelagic mixed layer (ENVO:xxxxxxxxx); material: "saline water (ENVO:00002010), including plankton (ENVO:xxxxxxxx)" | depth 140 m | reverse complement strand
ACCGTGTTTCCAACAACAGCCCTTCTGCGTACAAATCGGGCCGTCTTTGCCAAAGTGGCCTACCTGTTCCGGTATTGAAGTGGCAGGGTGACCGAATGTTGCAACCAAGCAAGTCCGAAGGCCACAACGGTCGTCAATCGCTTGAAACTTTCGACCGATATTATCTATCAGTAACCAACTGATTTTAGATCATGCCTGACACTTTATTGCCCATCGTGCTGGTGAGCCCTGACCAAGAAAACCAGATGCGGGTACAGAGGGCTCTCGACTCCATTTACCAAGTGCTAACTACTAGCGACGGTCCACACGCCCTAAACATGGTGCACTGTGCTGGTGCTAAGGCCATCATCACCGACCAAAGGCTACCCACCTTGGGTGGAGTCGAACTATTGCGGCGCTGTGAAAAACCTGACACTGCACGCCTTCTTGTAGCTACTTCTCAAGATATCGGACACCTGCAAGACACGACCTCTCTTAGTCATGTGCATCGTATTGTGAGTAAACCAGTCCAATCCCCTGAACTTCAGACCGCCATGGCAGGAGCCATACGAGAAGCGGCCCTTGAACGCCGCAACTCAAACTTAGCCAGACAGCTACGAGACACCAATAGCCTACTGAACACAGCCTTATACCGTGTGCGGTTTCACGAGCAAGAATTACAGCAAGCTATAGATGCTCGGACTAGAGACCTACAGACCGTCAACAGTAGGTTACAGACCTTGACGGCCATGGACAGTCTGACCGGACTAGCCAACCACAGAAGCTTGCATCAGCACCTCTCCACTGAATTGAGCCGGGCAGCCAGGAACAAACACCATCTGGGCTTGCTCTTCATCGACGTCGATTATTTCAAACATTTCAATGACAAGGCCGGGCACCAAGCTGGAAACATTCTGTTACAGCAGCTAGGACAAATATTAAACACTACCGACCGAGGCCAAAACCTGTCACTCACCGGTCGTCGCACGGACATTGCATGTAGATATGGAGGAGAAGAATTTATAGTGATCTTGCCCAACACAGGCGAGCTAGGGAGTCTAAGCCGAGCCGAACGTATCAGGCAGACTGTAGCCGAATACGCATTCAGCAACCGACAGGTCCAACCGGACAATCGGGTCACTGTCAGTATCGGAGTCTCGGTATATCCAGATGATGCCCGTACAAAATCGCATCTGCTCCAATCAGCAGACGCGGCCCTCTACCGTGCCAAGCAGCTAGGTCGGAACCAGGTCCAGCTAGCCCGCCGAGACGATGGAACACCCGCAAGACACGTTCCTTCGAGAGCCACCCGGTTGTCGTCCTGCGCCTAGGCCAGACACATCAGCGAGGTCAAAGAGTCTCACCCAGAGTCTACGAAGTGGGTCTGGCCTGCCCATTCGGAAAGGCTTCCGCCTCCGTCACATGTAGCACTTACCCAGTTCTTGAATGCCTTTTAGCACCCTATAGAAATTACTCACAGCTAGTTAGAAGCCTGCTGTGAAATGGTTCCGTACATCAGACCACGATATTGACCATGGTCCCAGGTTCCAGCGTATCGGCTGTCATAGAAAACAACCCGAGCACCAAACTCGTCGCCCAACCCCGGTATAGCAAAATCGGTGATGCTGACCATCGGAGTATCGCCAGCCCACACCACCGGCACGACCACAGGAAGTGTGACATCAACACTACCGTAGGTAACGCGAGCATCGAATCTCCACCGATCTCCATCGAGTTTCGTCACCTGGGCAATTTCATAACGTTCTGGGCGGCGGTCGCCAGAACTGACGCCTTCGATAGTAAAGTTTCCCTCGAGCACCACGTTACGCATTCGCTCTGTAAACTCGCGCTCAAGTTCGGTCAGGGAACCTACCGGGACCTCCCGACCTACACCCGTGGAAGACATGAGCCAGCCGAACCCAAATGAGACCACGACAACACCTACACCGACACCAACTTTTAATAAACCCGTCATCGACACCTCTCCACATTAACTTCAGGATGCGATTATAGTTCCGCTTGGACTCAGATCTAACGGTTCTCTCTAGGGAAGCACCCAAACACGCCGACTTTGTAGCAATGCCAGTGTAGACCTCCTGAAAGAAGAAACCTTTGAACCTCGACACCCTGAAACGAGCTCTCTTGAACAGAAGACCATTGCTCAATCGTCTTCACGGTGAAGAAACCAACTGCTATCGGCTATTTCATGGGGCAGTCGAAGGTTTCCCCGGGTGTAGTATCGATCGATACGGAGACATACTTCTTATACAAACATGGCGAGAACCACTTGAGCCACAAACGCTTGACCTCATCTCATCAGAAATAGGGCAAGCACTTGGATGCCATCTCCAACCTGTGTGGAACCATCGAGCCCCTAGTCGGCTGGGTGGGAGGCCATCCTTTAATGACTGGCAGGACCCAGGACCTTTCTCGGAATGCATCGGTCGAGAACTGGGTATCCGTTATGATGTCTGCCCAAGACACGGCGGCGCTGACCCGTTGCTTTTTTTGGATTTCCGCGTCGGGCGACGAAGAATCCGAGCTGCAGCAGCACACTCAGTTTTAAATCTTTTTGCTTACACCTGTGGAGCCGGTATTGCCTCAGCTTTGGCGGGGGCTCATGAAGTCTGGAATGTAGACTTTTCAGCAGGGGCTCTAGCAGTAGGGACACGTAACGCCAACCTCAATGACATAACGGTAGGTCAAGACTTCCGCCTTATCCGTGAGGACGTCTTTCCTGTCATCCGACAATGTGCAGGACTGCCACTGGGAGGCCGACTTTCCCGAAAACGCCGTCAACCATTGACTGTCCCAAGAAGATTCTTTGACCTCATCGTATTGGATCCGCCTCGCTGGGCCAAAAGCGCCTTCGGAACAGTCGATGTGATGCGTGACTACGCTAGCCTCTTTAAGCCAGCAGTACTGGCGACACGTCCAAGTGGGGCCATTCTCGCGACCAACAACGTTGCTGCAGTAAACGCAGACGACTGGGTGAACACGATGGTTAGATGTGCCAAGAAGACAGGACGTTCTATCCGGTCAGTCGAGATCTTAGAACCTGAACCTGACTTTCCTAGCCCAGATGGCCGCCCAGCCACCAAAATAGCCTGGCTCATCGTCGATTGAATCTCAACCACCTTATTTGGAATTCACAACAGCTTCTGTATTACATTGTTCCTGTTACCTTTCTTGTCTCAGACAAGTCTAGGCCGCCAACTATCCTTTGCATCTGAACTAGGCCAATGCTTTTTGACCGACATCTAGCACAAACTCCACCACCTCTTCAGACCTGCGTGAGTCATAGATGTCACACAAGGCTACACGATGGATGAACTGGATGAGTTGTTCACGGCTATCCGTGAACACTGCTCGACTACGACCTGGTCTCGCGGTATCGAACTAACGCGCTCTGGCGCCATCACCCGTCTAAACCAAGATAAAGACGGAGTGGAACTCCAAGTTCGAACAGCTGGCAGCCGCACCAGATTCACGGTGACTTTGCACCCTGCAAATGCGGAATGGGAGTGCGAATGCGAGAGCCCGAACGATGCATGTGAGCATGTAGCCGCAGCGGCAATCTCGTTACGCCATGAACAGCGCACAGGCACCAGTCTGCCTAGCACACATACTCCTGTTGCTGCGGTCCGATACCGGTTGGACCGAGACGGTAACCGGATCAGATTGACCCGGTGTCTGGCAGACCCTCATGAAACTAACATTCCCGTGACGATCCCTCTGGAGGAATTCATAAACAGGAAGGCGTCACTTTCCTGCCCAGAACCTGAACAGATTGATTTCCGCATCGACAAGTTCCTTCAAGTACGACAACTCGATTCAATGCCTGGAGATCTTCTGGTTACACTGATCCCCCTACTGTCGAAAGTCACAGAATTATATTTGGGTCATGAGCGGATCGCTGCTTCGTCAAAACCTGTCCTCCCACAAGCCGTGCTCAGCGATTCAAACCACGGGTTTCTCCTACAAGTCAGCAGATGCGCTGACGTGACCGAAGTCATAACCTCTGGCGTAGCACTGTGTCAGGGGGAACCCGCTTTGTTACGACCGTTGGGAGAAACGGCACTCACCGGAACGAGACTGGAACGATTGCCCAATCAGCGCACTTTCAATCAAGGCCAGATCGGAGATCTTGTGGGAGAGGTCTTGCCTCAACTAAAACTACGTATCCCGGTGGAAGTCAAGAGTGCGAAACTCCCTGTGTTGCGTCGAGACCTAAGACCTCACATCATGTTGGAAGTTTCTCAACAAAGTGAATGTTTAAGCGTATTACCGACAATGGTCTACGGCGAACCTCCAACAGCTCGAATCGAACAAGACAAGCTCATCCATATTCGCGGCCCCCTTCCGATTCGAGACAAGTCAGCCGAAATCCGACAGGAAGAACATTTACGCGAAACATACGACATGACGGTGGGAAGACGGATGGATGCGACAGGCCCAGATGCGCTGAAGTTGGCACGCTCCCTCGATAACTATCCAGGGACTATCCAAGGTAACGCCCATCGCCGGTTATACCCGGAACGCGCCCTCATTCCACGAGTGACCATAGATGGGCTTGGGATAGAGATCACATTCGCACTAGATAGTGATGGAAGTCAGCCGATCCAGGCTGAAGCGACTGACGTGTTACGCGCTTGGGAAAACGGCAACAAATTGGTACCCCTCCTCGGGGGAGGGTGGGCTGCACTCCCTGACGAATGGCTGAATCGACTCGGACCTCAGATCAGCGACCTCTTACTTTCTCAAAAGGATGACGGAACATTCCCACCGGCCGCCCGACCCTCACTTGCCCAATTGTGCGACGACCTAAATGAAGTCCGTCCTCCAGAATTGCAGAAGCTCGCTCCGTTGCTTGATGGATTCGAGGCTATACCGGCTACTGCCCCCCCGTGTAACCTCGGGACCAGATTGCGTGACTATCAGCAACGGGGTGTCGACTGGCTCTCTTTCTTACAAACAGCCGGGTTAGGAGCCATACTTGCCGACGACATGGGCCTAGGCAAGACCCTCCAAGCCTTATGTGTGATGGATGGCCGCTGCCTTGTTGTTTGCCCAACCAGTGTGATGCACAACTGGGCTAACGAAATCAGCCACTTCCGACCAACATTGACATGCGAGATGTATCACGGTGGGGGAAGAAAACTCAATTCCGCCTGCAATGTCACCATCACTAGCTACGCTCTCCTACGCATCGACGCAGACTCTCTCTCCAAAGTTCACTGGAAGGTGTTGGTGCTGGACGAAACTCAGGCAATCAAGAACCCCGATAGCCAAACCGCCAAAGCGGCCTTTCGGCTATCTGCGTCCTTCCGCATTGCCATCAGCGGGACTCCGGTAGAAAATCACCTTGAAGAGCTATGGAGTCAAGTCCACTTTACCAACCCTGGCATACTGGGCAGTCGGGCACAGTTTCGGCAAAGATATGTAGACCCTATCGTGTCCGGGGACCAAGCTGCAGCAGAGCGTTTACGTAATCGCGTGCGCCCGTTCATCTTGCGTCGAACAAAGCGAGAGGTCGCACCAGAACTCCCTCCTCGAACCGAAACTATTCTGTACTGCGTCCTAAACGAATCAGAGCGAACCCTATACGACAGTGTCTTACTCGCAACACGTCGTGATGTCGTTGAACAATTAGCTACTGGTCGAGGAATCATCGGAGCACTCGAGGCTCTTCTTCGTCTGCGGCAAGTCGCTTGTCATCGTGCATTGCTCGAAGAGTCAACATCAGGTTCCCGTGAACCCCTAATGTCGAGCAAAGTTAACCGACTACTACTTGCCCTAGAGCAGATAAGCGCATCTGGTCACAAAGCGCTAGTATTTTCACAATGGACCAGTTTTCTGAATTTGCTTGAACCACATCTTCACGGTGCCTCGATTTCGTTTGAACGCTTGGACGGGAGCACCAGAAACCGATCGGCTGTGGTAGCAAAGTTTCAAGAAGATGCCGGACCACCGGTAATGCTGCTCTCACTTAAAGCAGGAGGGGTTGGTCTGAACCTGACCGCTGCCGACCATGTCTTTCTGCTAGACCCCTGGTGGAACCCAGCCACCGAAGCTCAAGCAGCAGACCGCGCCCATCGTATTGGTCAGCACAAACCAGTCATGGTCTATCGCATGGTGAGCCGAAATACTGTCGAAGAACGCATTGTGGAGCTACAACAGAGAAAGCGGGAGCTGGCTTCTACGGTTCTTTCAGATAGCGGTGCCGAGACCGGCATTACACGTGATGACCTACTGGCCCTGCTCCAGTGACTCAAGGCTTTGTTCATTGGACACACTCAACCAGGGTTTTGATAGTCGATATCCCATTCTAGAGCGATAGTCGGAGGACTACTGACCCGAAAAGGTAACCCGAAGGCGAACGCCCTGGACTCGACGGCACGCTCTCAAAATAGGCAGATTTCAGAAACCTAGAATACCCGACGTCAACCATCATTTCGTGAATGGGCCGCAATCTAACTCTTGTATCAATGTGATGCCCCACAAAATTACCCGATACACCGGCTAGATCTTGCAATCCCGTTTCAACCCATAGGTCACGAGCTTCCTCCAACCAAACAGTTCGGTAAAAAGCTACTAAGTTCACCCACCTCGTGGGATTCGTGAGCAAGCGCAGACCCGTACTCTTAAGATTCGCTCGCGCCAGAGGGCCATAGATTCCTGTGGGACTATACTCGAAAGCACGAGCCCCAAAAAGCGTATCGAATTGACCAGATCGTCCATCATCTGGAGCCTCATCCCCACTCGCATAGTCGTAGTGTACGGAAAGACGGGGCTCCCAAGCAGCAGCAAAGGTGTAACCCAGCTGCAGGTGGTGAAACGACGCCCGGTGCAAGAGATTGCGATACCTACCGAACTGTTTCATGTACTCAAAATCCAAGTCAAATCGCCTCACAGTTGGTTGGCGGTAGAACCTCGTACCTGTTGTCGAATAGTGCCGCTCTGAACCAGCGTGGTCATCAGATCGAAACCCGAAATAATACAAATCGACCTGACCTTGGTCGAAGAGTGGTTTTTCAAAATACGCACCCCAGAAATCCCCTCCAAGTCGACTTGAATCCAGCGCAGTTGTGGCTATGACCACCGGGCGCGTCACAAGCCCCTGGAACCTCCACTCCCGAGGTCTACCCAGCTGCCAGATCACACCATCAAAGGCGTTTGTTGTATTTCTCATTACATTACGAGCAACAAGACGTCTGCTTCCTATATCCGTTGTCACCCGACCTATCTGCAACTCTGTCTGCAGATCCCTACCAAGGAAACTCTGCGATGAAAATCCTAAGCCAAGTTGAAGGATATCCAGTTGATTCACTTGGTCTTCAGGCTCAAAAAAGAGGCCATCCGTGAGGCTGTCTCTAGCGTCCTGCAGTTCAAGACCCATTCGAAAAGGCCCTAACCCGTCTGTGATCTCAAGTGCCAACCTCGTCTGGGTCACCAACGTCCGAGTTGCCCCTTGGTTCCTCGCACGAAACGGGGCCGTCAGCCATTCGGAGCGAATCCGCTGCTCGAACCCAACCTCCAGCCATCGCCTTCCTACCGGGCCATCAGTTTGGGCCTGTGCAGCCAAAGCCACATGAACCCAGATCACCGAGATAAGGGACGCGAGAGGGCGAAGGTTAATACAAGCCATATCAACATCGCCTTTTGGCTAATTCCCGTGACTGTTTCTCCAGTCCGCTCACCTACCAAAGCCCCTCGTGGCGAACAATAGGCGCACTTAAGAAAGCCAGTTAGTTTGTATTCGTGTCTTGAACCCGCAGCATTCAACTGACGGTATTTCACACAGCCCGAGGCTCTTTGAGAAAAGGGCTATTTTGCAGGGAACACAACACTGAAACCACTGTAACCCCAGCCAAAACGGCTGGTGTCCTACAGGCGACAACTGATTCTGAGTTAAGAGGACCGCCTAAAGATCTGGATCTCCGTTTCACCCTCTTGTCGCTCTCCAGCTCCAACAACTACAAACACATGACCTGCTGTCACTGCAATGTCACGCGCAGGCGCGTCTGTTTGAACCGTTGTGAGCAACTGAGGCGCTGAAGGGACCGTAATGTCCACTACCAGAACTCCCGCTTCTGCATCCGCTACGAACACGTATGGACCCAACATCGCGACACGAGCTGCACGCCCAGGCGTTTCAACAGTCGCCGCGCGAACGGGGTTAGCTGGATCGGTAGCATCGTATATCTGCAAGTCCCCCCCTCCAGCACCGGCCAAAATACCTGATGGCTCCCCCTCTTCGTGTTGTACCTCGATTGCGCGCGGTGCTGCAGGTGCGTGGAGCACGCCAACTGGCTCCGGAGGCCCTGGCTGTGACAAATCAAAAACATAGAGGCCAGTCGGTGAATCCGTAGCATAGGCCATGCGGCCAGAAGTCACGACATCGCGGGCATAACCATCCAGAAAGAACGAACCCGCACCAGCAGGCTCCGACTCGTCAGAAACGTCTACCAGTACCATCCCTTCCATGTGGTCAATTAGCACCACCCGGTCTTCATAAACCGCACCTATCTTAGTTTGTCCGAGCGTTTCGTGATTCCCCATTATGGAGGGATCAGTTGGGTCAGAAATATCAAGAATTGCTACACCGAAAAAGTTCGCCCCTAGATATGCACGGTCACCTCTAACACGAAACCCCCAAATTTCTTGAGGCAAATCAATTGTCCCCATTTGGACCGGCCTTGATGGATCTGAGACATCCCACACGCTGAAGGTGGAGTGGTGAGATACATACACATGATGCCCTAACACCCGAACGTGCTCAGCTGGCCCCGGGATACTACCGACCAAATCGAGTGACATCTGGGCCTGAGTTAACGCCGAGGCTGGCCCGACCAAGACTAAGATGACAAGTGCTATGAAGATTCGCGGAAGGCCAACGTCAGCCAGAAAGCCCCTAGATGTAATCTTCATGGTTGTCCTCCCCTTGTGATTCGGTAAAGCTTCGACTGAGTACGCAGGATCAAACTTCCCTGCGCCACGGCCGGCGTAGCCAATGTCATTTCGTTCAGGGAGTTTTTATGCAGAATCTCAAACTCTGGACCCGCCTGAACAACGAACGTTTCCCCATCCTCACTCAACAGAAAGATTCTATCGTTGTATCCCCACGGTGACGCAGTAAAACCGTTGCCTATCTCAATTCTCTGTCGGCGGTAGACCTCGTCACCAGTCCTTGCATCGTGAGCCACCAGAAAACCTCTGTCGAGTAGGGTGTAGTAATAATCACCATAGACCAACGCTGAGGTGTTGTAGGTGCCTAGCAACGGGTAGGCCCAGGCCACATCCTCCGATGTAACCTTCTCACCAGGAAAACCCGACGACAGTCCTGTCCGCATATCATCTGCCGACCAGATAGAAATGTCGCCGGAAGCTCCTGGCCTAACCACATAAACAGGGCGAAGCCCGCCACCAGGATAGCCTGAACTGATGTAAAGCAGACCATGCTTAGCAAACGGGGTCGGAATCGTAAGACCTGACATCCCATGGATTTCCCATAGAATCTGACCATCTAGATCGTAGGAACGGACACCCTGAGTCCCAGCAGTAACAATTTCGGTTCGCAAGTCGTGTTCCCACACGAATGGCGTTGCCCAATTCTGACCGCGCTCAGGTCGGTCCACCCGCCACATTTCCTGTCCTGTGTTCTTGTCGAGTGCCACCATGAACGACTGTGTCACATTATCGTTCACAACATACAAGCGGTCGCCGTAGAGGACCGGGGAAGCCGCCGATCCGAACCCACCTGTGGTCTCGTAGGCACCCAGATCTGTGATCCAGACAGTTTCGCCACTCATGTTGATGGCTCCAACCACACCAGCAGTCCCAAAATAGGCATACACACGTCGCCCATCTGTCACCGGAGTTTCTGAAGCAAAGCTGTTCTTGATGTGTCGAGCTATACCAGGCTTCTCGGTCTGTAACTCACGTTCCCAGCGTATAGCCCCACTGTGAAAATCAATGTTGTAGACCACCCAGCGATGGACCTCCGACGATCGGGTGGCACCATTGTCATCTCCAGGATCATAGAGCCCAGGAATAGGTGCCGGTTCTGCACCCGCGCTAATCGCAGAAGTAAGAAATATCGTGTCCTCCCACACTACTGGCGAACTCCAACTCAGTCCCGGCACATCAATCTTCCACACGACGTTCTCTGTTTCACTCCAAGTTTCTGGCAATCCAGGGTCATCCCCAACATCGCCGGCGTTGGAACCACGAAATTGCGTCCATTGTGCTCCGGCTGAAATCGGGCTCATCGCCACCAGTGCCAGACTAATCAAAAAACCGAGATAGGGATGTCTATGCATGCTGTTTCCTTACTATTTCCGAGGCATCTACTACGGTCTAGACAGCAACTGTAATACCGATAAGGTCGCCACGAAGATTACTTGACAGCTAGTTAGCGGTAATCAGAATCGAGGCGCCCCCCACATGTCAAGGAGCTTAGCCTGCGCGCGGACTATAGAACGGGCCTTCCGTCTCTCTCACACAAGATTTGACAGCGCTCCCAGAGACCACCACAATAGCCATATACGGGCCCGCTGCTGCCAGAGGTTGTGGGGGCCCAGACTCTATCTACGTAAGGAATGACAGTCCATGCCAAGAATCCCGGTATTGGTGGGGGCGATATGTGTGGCACTCGTCAGCTCACACGCCAAGCCAGCTGTCGTGTCTGCCCAAGCGACAGTCGGCTCAGCCAACGAACAGCAGGCGCTGCTCGACCGCTACTGCCTCAGTTGCCATAACGACCGTCTCGGCACTGGAGGCCTTTCGCTCGAAGGGCTTGACTCCAGTTCAGTAGCCGACCACCCAGAGGTCTGGGAAAAGGTGGTTAAGAAGCTATTAGCCGGAGCTATGCCACCCCAACCGAGGCCGCGTCCCGATCAGATCGCCTATGACGGGCTACGATTTTGGCTTGAGGCGGAACTCGACAAAGCCTCAGAGAACTCGCCTAATCCTGGCCGCACCGAGGCCCTGCACAGACTCAACCGGACCGAATATCGAAACGTCGTAAGGGATCTCTTGGGGCTCACGGTGGATGTCAGTGACCTTTTACCCGCTGACGACACTAGCTACGGCTTCGACAATGTCGCTGGCGTCTTAGGTATCTCCCCCACCTTGATGGAACGTTACTTGGCAGCTGCAAGGAAAATTAGCAGACTGGCCGTGGGCGCACCTGTGCCATCAGCCACAGCAGAAACTTTCAGGATAGCGTCTGACTTGGGCCAGGATTTCCATATCGCAGGCCTTCCGTTTGGCACCCGAGGTGGAACACTAATCGACTACAACTTCCCTGAGGATGCCGAATACACTATCTCGGTAGTTCCAGATGGCCCCCTCTACATAGAGCCCCACCAGCTGGAAGTAACCCTAGACGGTCACCGAATCGAACTGTTTACCGTTGGCCGCACCCTAGAGGCCGGCGAGCGCCGCGGACAATATTCTGAAGCAGACTCCCGCGACATACGACTCCGAGTCAGCGCAGGACCTCATCAGGTAGGAGTCGCGTTTCTTCAGAAAACCTCCGCCGAACCAGAGCGGACTCGCAAACTCTACCAGCGCCCGTTTACCGGCGAGGGTTCAGGTGGGGATTCACGTTATCAGCCGTATATCGAGAGCGTTACTATTGCTGGCCCCTTTGAATCAAGTGGCTCAAGGCCTGCTGTTGACACACCAAGCCGGAGATACATCTTCACCTGCAAACCCCAACCGTCAGACACAGCGGCTACTACCGCCTGCGCGACAAAAATATTGTCTGAGCTAGCTCACCGTGCGTTCAGACGACCAGTGACTGAAGAGGATGTTCAAAGGCTTCTAGTCTTCTACGAGCAAGGGTCGCAAACAGGCAGTTTCGATGCTGGTATTGAACTAGCACTCCGACGCCTGTTGGTCAGTCCCGAATTCCTGTTCAGGATCGTAGAGGATCCTGCAGGCCTTGGACCAGGCACTGCATATGCACTGAGCAACCTAGAGTTAGCCTCTCGCCTATCGTTCTTCCTGTGGAGCAGTATTCCCGATGAGGAGCTACTTGCCACAGCGACACGCGGTGAATTACAAAACCCGAAGATACTCGAGGAACAAACCCGCCGATTACTAGCCGACCCTCGAGCTTCTGCGCTCGTCACAAACTTTGCTGGCCAGTGGCTGACACTCAGAAATGCTGCTGCAGTTCAGCCAGATGAAGACCAATTCCCTGATTTTGGAGAACACTTACGACAGGGATTTCGCCAGGAAACCGAGCTACTCTTCGAGCATGTGTTGAGAGACAACCGTAGTGTGATCGAGTTACTAGAAGCTGACTACACCTTTGTCAATGAGCGCCTGGCTCAGCACTACGACATCCCAAACGTACGCGGCAGCCATTTCCGCCGAGTAGCAATCGATGACCCTGCTCGTGGCGGATTGCTAGGTCACGGTAGTATCTTAACAGTCACGTCATACGCCAATCGGACTTCACCAGTAGTTCGTGGAAAATGGATACTAGAAAACATTCTCGGCAATCCTCCCCCCCCACCGCCGCCTGATGTGCCAGCTCTCGAGGACACCACTACAGGTCAACGATTGACAATGCGCGAGGCCATGGAACAACACCGCGCTAACCCGGTCTGCGCCAGCTGCCACCAAATCATGGACCCCTTGGGGCTGGCCCTCGAACCCTTTGACGCCATCGGTCGCTGGCGCACCGCAAGCCAGACCAAAGCCCCTATGAACTTGTCCGGGATACTTCCAGACGGTACAAGTTTCGAAGGTCCTGCTGGGTTAAAAAAGGCCCTACTGGCCCACCCGGAGCGTTTTGTAACCACAGTTACGGAAAAACTCTTAACCTACGCAATCGGTCGGGGCGTTGAATACTATGACGCCCCAGCCGTCCGAGCCATCACCCGCTCAGCCGCTGACGATAACTACCGTTTGTCAACACTCATTCTCAATATCGTTAAAAGCCGACCGTTTCGGATGAGGAGTACGCAGTCATGATCATCACTAAAATGTCATTGCCCCGCCGTACTTTCCTGCGCGGCATAGGAACCGCACTCGCCCTGCCGCTACTTGATGCGATGGTGCCGGCTGCCTCAGCCCTCTCCACAACTGCGGCTAGTCCAACAAAACGATTGGGCTTCATCTACATCCCTAATGGAGCCAACATGTCCCAGTGGACCCCGGCTTCAGATGGCTCACTTGAATTGTCTCCCATCCTCAGCCCGCTAGCTCCTGTCAAGGACCACATAGTTATTCCAACCGGGCTAGCCCATCGACAGGCCGAGGCTTGGGGAGACGGTAACGGAGAACATTCTCGTGCAAGTGGAGTCTGGCTCAACGGAGTGCACCCCAAACGTACTGAAGGCGCAGACGTACGAGCCGGCACGACCGCCGACCAAATCGCGGCAGCCAAGCTAGGCCAAGACACGCCATTACCCTCATTAGAAATTTCCCTCGAGAATAGCTTTGTCGTCGGCAATTGCGATAATGGTTACAGTTGCGTCTACACCAACACCATAGCCTGGCGGAGCCCAACCACGCCATTACCCATGGAGCATAACCCTCGCGTGGTCTTCGAACGGCTATTCGGTGAGGGAGGAACCACGGCCCAACGACTTGTAAGACTTCAAGAGGACCGAAGCATTCTGGATGCGGTTCGAGAAGACATGTCCAGGCTCGAACGAAAGCTCGGGGCCAGTGACCGCGCAAGAGTCAACCAATATCTCGACGCCGTACGGGAAATCGAGAGACGAATCCAGCGAGTAGAGGCTCAAGCCAACGACGCAGAACTACCTGACACCCTCGCCCGGCCGGTTGGCATCCCGAGTTCGTTCACCGACCATGCTGAGCTCATGTTCGAGCTACAAGCACTAGCATTCCAAGCCGATATCACAAGGGTATTCACCTACTTGATTGGCCGAGAACAATCTGCCCAAAGTTATCCCGAAGTTGGTGTGCCTGACGCACACCACTCGGTCTCACACCACCAACTAGATTCTGCCAAACTTGAACAATACGCGAAAATCAACACTTATCATGTCGACCTATTGGCAGGGTTCCTAAAACGACTGCAAGCTACCCCTGATGGAGACGGCTCCCTGCTAGATCACTCTCTGGTTCTATACGGTGGTGGCATCAGTGATGGTGACCAGCACTCGCACATTGATTTGCCACTCATTCTTGCCGGCGGCGGAGCTGGCAAAGTGCAGGGAGGACGTCATGTTCGCTATCCAAGCGACACCCCGATGGCAAACCTACTTCTAACCATGCTTGATATTGCCGGAATCGAGACACCGGACAAATTCGGTGACAGTACCGGGCAGATCAGCCTCGAACCCCTGACTGTGTAAAACCAGGAGTTTGTCAGAGCAAGAGGTAGCGGCTGGAGTAAGACAATGGCTGCTACTAACCTCTAAAGGTCGTTTCGTCACACTTGGGTTGAATCAGGTGGTAACCATATGCAACGTGTAGCTATCGCCCCCGCGCTTCTCTTACTTCTGCTGGCTACAGCTGCGACTGCCCAGCCTACGTCCACTCCACTCATCGAAGCGATTAAAGACGCTGACCTCGCTCAACTTCAAGCACTCATCAACCAAGGCGTGGATGTGAATGAATCGACAGTGGACGGCACCTCGGCGCTACACTGGGCGGCCCATAGCGGCAACAACGCTGCAACGGTCCGTTTAGTCGAAGCAGGGGCTGCAGTCAATGCAACCACGCGCTACGGGGTCGCGCCGCTCACGCTCGCAGCCATCACTGGGAACACGGCAGTAATGCGCACGCTTCTGAAAGCAGGAGCAGATTCCAACAAGACCAGTGGTGATGGTGAAACACCGCTGATGACGGCTACCCGGAGCGGCGTGGTTGAAGCGATCCGCGCACTGATGGACCACGGCGCACAGGTTGATGCCGTGGAGGGCTGGCGTGGTCAGACAGCGCTCATGTGGGCTGCAGCCCAAGACCAAGCCCAAGCTGCCGCTACCTTGATCGCTGGAGGCAGTAGCTTACATGCTACATCGACCAGTGGTTTCACACCTTTGCTCTTTGCCGCTCGCGAAGGTAGCCTCACAGCTCTCCAAGCCTTGTTGAAAGCAGGGGCCAATCCAGACGACACGCTCCCAGATGGCACGAGTGCGCTGGTCTTAGCAACCTACAATGCACAGTATGAAGCTGCCACGCTGCTTCTTGAAGCGGGGGCGGATCCCGACGCACGAGAGCAGGGCTGGACAGCTCTGCACCAGGTGATCTGGACGCGCAGACCGAACCTCGGAAGAAACCCGCCTTTTCCCGTGCCACTCGGCCGGTGGGATGGACTCGATATGGCACGCATCCTGCTCGCCCACGGAGCTAATCCCAACCTGCCGCAAGAACATGAACCTCGTGACGGCAATCGCAACATGCTCGACCGGACCGGAGCAACACCTTTCCTACTTGCAGCAAAGGCCGCAGACGTTCCCATGATGAGCCTATTAGCCAACCTTGGAGCCGACCCAAGTATACGTACCGCAAATGGGGCAACTCCAATGATGGCAGCAGCAGGGGTCGGCATCTGGAAAATCGGCGAGAACCCGGGTACTAACGAAGAAGCCCTAGCTGCCGTTGAACTAGCCTGGAGCCTTGGCAACGAGGTTAATGCGGCTGATGGCAACGGCGACACCGCACTGCACGGTGCCGTGCATCGGGGCGCGGATGAAATCATAAGGTTCCTCCACAAGAAGGGAGCCAACCTGGACGCCGTGAACCAAACAGGATGGACAGCCTTGTCGGTCGCACAGGGGGTGTTCTACCCCAACACCTTCAATAGACATCCGCAAGTTGTCAACCTGCTCGAATCGCTGGGCGCAAACTCCCAAGCTGGCTCAAGACGACCAATTGACTTGGCACCCTGGGAGCGGCAAGCATTGGCTAGCAGTAAACCTCAACCCTAACAACCACTGCAACTTCGGTCCAACATAAACCTAGAGCTAACCAGAAGCTCAACACAGGTAAATTATCGACAATGAGTACAGAGCAACATACTTTCACAGCAGAAGTTCAAGAGCTATTGAACCTGATGGTTCATTCGCTCTATTCACAGAAAGATATTTTCCTCCGCGAACTAATATCGAATAGTTCTGATGCCCTTGACCGACTTCGGGTCGAAGCCCATACCGATTCAAGTTTGCTTCCTGATAGCGACCTTGAGATCAGACTCGAACCGGACTCTGATGGCCGCACGCTCTCAATTTCTGACAATGGTATCGGGATGAGCCGCGAGGAGCTCGTAAGAGACATTGGCACTATCGCTCGTTCGGGAAGCCGTGAATTCTTGACAGCACTCAAGAACAAACCCTCGTCACAGGAACAAGAGTCAGCTGGGGCCACCGCTGACCTAATTGGGCAGTTTGGGGTCGGGTTTTACTCCACCTTCATGGTGGCTGACCGGGTATCCCTAACAACTCGCCGGGCCGGGTCAAACTCCGCAACCTGCTGGGAGTCAACCGGTGATGGCACTTACACATTGGCCGATACGGACCGTAAGCACTCCGGAACAACCGTCACATTGCATCTTAAAGCCACCGATGAAGAAGATGGCCGACGAGACTACACGGACACCTTTGTGCTGAAGGACATAGTCAAGCAGCATTCGGACTTTGTTGGTCATCCGATCCGAATGAAAGTCGAACGTCAAGAACCAGTGCTCGACAACACCGGCCAACCGGTTAAAGGCGTTCTACCCAAAACCGTCGTAGAAGACGAAGTCCTCAACTCGATGAAGGCAATTTGGACCAGAACTCGAAGTGAGGTAACTGACAAGGAATACAACGAATTCTACCAACATCTCTGCCACGATTGGCAGGACCCGCTAGCTACGATACCGGCAGCTATGGAAGGCACATTCAATGCCAGAATTCTCCTGTTCATTCCGACCAAAGCACCATTTGATCTCTACCACCGTGAGCGCGTAACCAAAGGCGTCCAGTTGTATGTGAAACGTGTTCACATAATGGATGACTGGAAAGCGCTATTGCCGGAATGGTTACGATTCTTGAAAGGGGTGATCGACTGTGAAGACCTATCCCTTAATGTATCTCGTGAGATCCTGCAGCATGACCGTCAAGTTAAGGCAATTCGTAATTTCGCTATTAAGAAGACCCTCGACGAGATCGAGCGTCTCCGAAAAGATAAACCAGATGTCATGCTCAATGTCTGGCGTGAATTCGGCGCCGTAATGAAGGAAGGCCTAGCCTCTACAAACGAATTCCGTGACCGGTTGCTGGGTCTCCTCTTTTGTGCCTCTACCCATGACACAGAACCAACGTCTCTGGATGACTACCTAAGCCGGATGGACGATTCCCAAGAACATATCTATTACCTAGGGGGCACGTCGCTAGAGGCAGCCCGCCAGTCGCCACACCTGGAATCCTTTACTCGACGAGGCATTGAGGTGCTCTTCTTTGCTGACCCGGTAGATGAATTTTGGCTTGAAACTGATCTGAGCTATCAAGGCAAGAATTTCGTGTCGATTAGCAAGGGAGAGCTCGATCTTGAGAAGAGCCAAGACTCTGAATCGAACAAACCTCAAGATGACACAGACAAAGCACAATTCGACGGACTGCTGGGTACTCTGCGAACCCATCTGCAGGACGACATCAAGGAAGTGCGCTTGTCTGGACGGCTTACCGACAGCCCAGCCTGCCTAGTAGGGGACACAAACGACACTAGTCCCCAACTTGAGCAAATGATGCGACAGCTCGGCCAAGACCCGCCTAAAACAAAGAGAATCTTAGAAATCAATCCAGAACACCCGTTTATAACCCAGTTCAGCTCCCTCCACGCGAGAGACTCCGAAGATCCGTTACTGAAGACATACGCCGAACTGTTACACGGCCAAGCGATTTTGGCAGAGGGAGGAACCCTCCCAAACCCCAGCGCCTATAGTCGCGTTGTTATGGAAGTCGCCAAGCAAGCCATTAGCCGCAACGTGGAGACGGGCCCTGGCGCAAGTTCGACAGATAATTCTCAATCCGAGAGCACCTGAGGAACTAACCCATGCGAATCAAGACGCTCATTCACCTTCAAACGACACTGCCCCTCCTTCTCTTGGCCGCCTGTGGCGGCGGTTCAATGGCCCCGGACACCTCGAGTGAGGACGTGGTTCCGGCACAAGCTACGCCGCCACCATACAAAGCCTACGTGACCAATGAGGGCTCTGGAGACCTGACCGTGATCGCCGGCGGAACCTACGACGTCTTAGCCACGATTCCACTCGGAAAACGTCCTCGAGGTATAAAGGTAGACCCTGCCGGAGAACGCTTGTTCGTCGCTCTGAGTGGCTCACCTCCGGCACCTCCCGGTGTAGACGAAGACACATTGCCACCGCCAGATCGATCCGCTGATGGTATTGGCATCGTAGACCTGGCTGAGGAGCGGGTGGTCACCGTACTCAATGCTGGAACTGATCCCGAACAAGTCGCAGTTAGCGCAGATGGAACTCGTGTCTTCGTAGCCAACGAAGATGCCGCACTGGCTAGCATCGTGGACATCGACACGGCGACGGTCCTCGCTGAACTACCAGTCGGAGGAGAGCCTGAAGGTGTGACGCGAAGCCCAAATGGTCGTTGGGTTTACATAACCTCAGAGAACGATAGCCAGGTATCGGTCATCGACACCGAATCGCTCGAAATTGCAGCTGTGTTTGATGTTGGCGCAAGGCCACGGTCTTCAACCTTCTCCCCAGATAGTACGCGGGCATACGTAACCGCAGAAAACGGAGGCAACGTCTCAGTGGTCGACACCAACGACCACACGGTCATTGAAACCATCCAGTTGACTGGCGAAAACGTCAGACCAATGGACGCCAAGGTCTCCCCAGACGGTAGCCGTCTCTACGTGTCGACAGGTCGCGGTAGGACTGTCGTAGTTCTTGACACAACTAGCTATGAGATCGTCTCGTCAATCGAAGTCGGGACTAGACCTTGGGGACTAGACCTAACAGCAGACGGGCGCTATCTTTACGCCGCCAATGGACCGTCCAACGACGTCTCGGTCATCGACACCGACACTCTCACCGTCGTAGCAACCGTAGCCGCCGGCGAACGTCCATGGGGAGTTGCCATAGTTGAAGGACCATAACTTAGGAAGTAAGTTCATCACATACTTGAGCAGATTTTCGAGGTGTCTCATGCATAAATGGTGCCGGCTTGGCTTACTAGCAACTCTGGTAGGAATCGGTTCGGTTTTTACGCTAGCCGGGGGTCAACAGCGCCCAACTTTCACCCCGGAGCAAGAAGCCAGGCTTCAGATTCGTGAGGTGGCTGACGGCCTTTATGTCATCCCTGGGTTCGACGGTGGACAGTCTGGTGGCAACGTAGCTGTCAGGGTAACCAGTGACGGAGTTATCATCGTCGACAACAAGTTTCCTTATAGCTTCAGTTTTATAACCGAGCAGGTCCGGAGCGTCACCGACCAGCCAATCAAATACGTGCTCAACACCCATCACCATGGAGACCACGCCGGCAGCAATGCCGACTTCATGCCATCAGCCGAAGTCATCGGTCATAAGAACGCACGCACCAACATCATTCGCAACAATCAGACTGGTCCCCCTCGTGTCACCTTTACCAATGAAACCGCCATCTTTCTTGGTGAAGCCGAAGCACAAGCGCATCACTTCGGACGTGGCCATACCAATGGAGACGCCGTCATATATTTTCCCGACCTACGCACTGTCCATACCGGGGATCTTTTTATCTATGGCGAACGATTAGACGGTAGCACTCTGGCACCATTCTGGGACTTCGGCAACGGTGGGAGCGCCATTGAATGGCCACAGACACTGACCTCATTAATGACACTCGACTTTGATACCGTCATACCAGGACACGGTCCGCTAATGACCAAAGCCGACATCAGAAACTTTCGAAGCAAGCTCGAAACAGTAATTGATCGGGTCAACAACGCAATCGCCGCTGGTGCTACCCGAGACGATGTCGCCTCAAGAGTTGACACAACAGACCTGGATTGGCCACTGGCGCCAGTTCGCATTCAAAACGTGTTTGACGAACTGACCGCACCCTAACCCAGGTGCTGCATGCATCCTCATCGGTAAACACGGCCTCGACCACTTCTGCCTGAAAGAGAACTCGGAACTAGGAGTCCTCCTGTGAGCACACTTTCTAGAGGACTCGTTGTTGAACGAACCAGAGGTCCAGAAACTTGTAAAGAGAGTAGTCTGATCTGAAACAACATCTCTAGTAACAGATCCGACCGGGCAATCAACTAATCACCGAACCAAGATAAAATAGGCCTGTCCCTCCAAGTAAAACAATTCCTGTCCAAGACACAACAAGCATCGCTCGGCCTGGACGGTGTTGAGGCGGCATCTCATCTGACGTGACTGCTCGCAAATTGAGATATCCCAGGAGTGGACCGGTCAAGAATGCCAGTGTTGTAGCAAAGTCAACCATGGTAGTGAGATCTCCAATGAAGACCGCCATCACGATTAGAGTCAAGCTCACTAGAGCCACAAGGCTCCACCAGTAAACGGGCCCGCAGGACACTGGTGGTCTGACAGGGTTTGGAGTCCTGAGCACAAAGATGGTTCGCTCGATCGCACGTGGCCCGCCATCGAGTACTGTCAAAGTCGTTGATAACATCGTGGTCACCACAGCTACCAGCACCACCGGCCTAGTCCACCCACCAAGGGTCGAACTATAGAGCTCAACCAATTGGGTCGAAAACAAAGTCCCTTCCTGGGCAAACATCTGTTCAGACCCAAACATCACACTAGCGCCTAATGTCACAAAGGCAAAGGCGAGCACCGCGGTACCGACATATCCAACGAGAAAATCCTGCCTTGCAGTCTCTACCGAGCACACCCGACCTGAAGTATCGTTCTTCGCAAGGGTCCACAGAGAACTCCACACCGAGATATCAATCGCCGATGGCATCCATCCCACAAGGGCTAAAAGAAACGCAAACGGTAATATCGAGCCGACGAGATTTTCAGGCCATATGGCCAAGGTTGAAAATTGAGCACGAGGCACACTGACTGTTGCTGCCAACAAAGTCGACAGCCCTAGAAGCAGCACAATGACCTTGATGGCAAAATCGAGCCCCCGAAAACGCCCCCACCAG
>CEUS01018326.1_pt1 | contig 21138 bp, 16 predicted proteins | sample 427031 | NCBI WGS metagenome assembly CEUS01 (sample SAMEA2622837, study PRJEB7988) | marine metagenome | biome: marine biome (ENVO:00000447); feature: marine epipelagic mixed layer (ENVO:xxxxxxxxx); material: "saline water (ENVO:00002010), including plankton (ENVO:xxxxxxxx)" | depth 140 m | reverse complement strand
CAGTAGAAGGACGGCATTGAGGATGAAGTTCCCGACTATCCCGCTGCCGCCCCATATCCAGAAGCCCCCGTTGGACTGGATCCAACTCTCGATGTAGGAAAGTAGTCCCAGACCGAAGACGACCCAATGCAGCAGGTAGTTCGGCTGCCTCTCCTTCCTAACTCTCCTGACGCCCTCGTCTATCTCGATGCTGAGGAAGTCGTTCGTACGGCTCTTTCCGTAGTAGTAGGCCACCCCTATGGTCAAGGCCGTGACGATGAAGGTCGATCCGAAGCTGAGTACCGGGTCCACGTTGATGTCCCCCTCGTCGGTGAACCTCAGGAATCCGACTGCTCTGAGCACTATCTCTACGGCGCTAGATGCCAAGGCGAACCCGAGAAGCCAGGCAATGCTGCCAATAGCGTATATCTCCAACACCATCATCCTCGAGAGCGTGGCCTCGGTACCTCCGATGACCCTGTGGATGGCGACCTCCCTCCTCCTCTGCTCAAGGGATAGAACGAGGCCATAGATCAGGACCACGAAGGAGAGTGCTACTATGGGGATCACTAGGATGTAGTCGAAGACCTGAATAATTCCCAGGAAGATGTTCAGGAACGTGATAGTACCCGAGATTATATCGTTGTACTCGACGGAGATGATTACTGCGTTTGCGCCCTGCCCGACTGTGAACTCCCTGGGGATTGAGACTGTCTCGGTCTCTCCCGTGGCCTCGCCTGTGGCAGGGTCGATCACATCGACATCGGTGCGTACGCTCTCCAGTCCCTGCTCCAGTTCCCTCAGCCAACTAGTGGCCGCCGAAGTGGACGAGGTCGGTATCGCAGTCCGGTCGACGGCAATCCCGAGGTATCCGTGGTCGCTCTGCATCAGGATCGTCTTCTGTTCTTCGCTCAGGACCGAGTCTGAGACCATAACCGGGTGGAAAAGCAGGGTAGGGTTCCCGTAGTCGCCCTCCTCGTAGATGGCCGAAACCATCAGGTTGTTCACGGTCATGTTGTCTTTGCAGTAGAGCACTGGGGGCCCGTCATCATTTGAAACGAAGACGGTCTGCGTCTGGCAGTCTGTGTAGCCCTGGGGGATGTCTTCTCCCTCGTAGGTCTCCAGGACGTAGGTGAAGGTCAGAGAGTCAATTGTTTCGTTTACCTCTGCCCCCGCTGCGCTGGCGATTTTGGAGGGGAGTATAACTGACCTGTTTGCCTCCGCATCTGCTGCTGAGCTGGGCCACGATCCAAAGATCACCGACTTGGCATGCCTCTCCCCTAGCTCTCCGTCCCACACCCCATCGCCGTAGAAACGGATTATCCTATCTCCATTGATTGGCGGGCCATTCTCGAGGGCCTCGTTGAATTCCCAACTGACGTTATCCCAATCTGACGACGGTCCACTGGCACTCTCAACATTGAGGGGTTGCGGAGTTATGAAACCCGAGTCGAAGAAGCCTGAAACCCTGACTCCCTGCCTCCCGAAAACCAGTCCGCAATCCGAGAATTCCTCCATCTCTACAAGGTCGTCGCAGAACGACTCCCACAATGCGGAATCGTTTGTCCGTCCCTTCCACTCTCCCTCCGGGTCCGATTGGAAGTCCACCTTCGCGTCGAACTCGTCGCCTTCCAGGCTGAACGCGAAGAACGCCTGGTTGAGGCCGACTGCGTAGGCCAGCACCGTCGTGATGACCAGCGAGGAGAGGAACACTCCCGCGAAGATCGCCAGGCCCCTCTCGCGACCCCTCCAGGCGCTCTTCACTGCCATTGAGATGTTGTTGGGGGCTGCTAGCCAGCGCGTTCTGAACGACTGGGACCAACGACTCAAAATCCCCTCCAGTGTGAACTCTGCCTTTTCCCTCTTCTGTCCCTTTCCAGGCTCTATGATGGGCCTGATGAGCGAGTAAAGGAAACTGCCGAACCTTTTCATCGAAAGGCTGACTACGATGAATATGGCCAAGGCGACCCACGCCTGAAGCATTGTAGGCAGTACCTTGGTGAACAGGGAGTTGTTTGGAGCGATTCCCGTCAGGGATGATAGGAGGGCGACTGAGATACCGATTGCGATTATTATCGCCAAAGGCACTGTGTACCCGGAGAAGTCGAACCCCTCTCCAACCGCTCTCTGACTCGGCCCCGCTTGCTCTACCATGGGGGTTGAATCCTCCCCCGTCTTCACGCCGGTGACGGGATCTATCCTATCTCTGGAATCATTATCTGGCTCTACCATCTTCACTCCCCCTCTATTCCCCATGCGGATCGGATGTCCGAGGCGGCTGTGACCCCGTCCTTCAGCAGAAGCATCCTGTCTGCCATCGAGGCCAGCAAGGGATCATGCGTCACCATCAGGACGGACAAACCGTCGTTAGCGCAGAGGTCCTGGAAAAGTTGGATTACCTCCTGGCCGCTCTTAACATCGAGGTTTCCTGTGGGCTCGTCAGCAAGAATCAGTGGTCGAGAGCCGGAAATGGCCCTAGCTACGGCCACCCTCTGCTGCTGTCCGCCGGAGAGTTGGTCTGGAACGAAGTCCATCCTGTCGCCCAAGCCGACTCGGTCCAAGGCAACCCTGGCCCGCTCTTCTGCCTCTGACGAGGATATCCCAGAGAGCTCTAGACTGAATGCAACATTGTCTAGGGCATCCAGCCTGTCGATTAGGTGGAAGTCCTGGAATATCCATCCGACGCCGTTCCTCCTGACGTCGACAACCCTGCTCGGGGAAGCAGTCCCGTAGTTGAAAGAGTCAAGCTCTATGCTACCGGAGTCTGCCTCAAGCAGTCCACCGATTATGTTCAGCAGCGTGCTCTTACCGCATCCGCTGGGCCCCATCAGGCTGACTAGCTCACCTTTCTCGACTTCCAGGTTGATCCCCTTCAGGACCTCTAGCCTCCTCCTGCCCGAACCGAATCCCTTCCTGAGGTCGGAAACCTTCAGCATGACTGTGGGCCAGTCCTCCAGTTTATCCACTTATCGCCCTAGCACGTCTGGGAGGATGCCTACTTGATTCCGAACAGGAATTTTGTGATACTTGTTCGGCGTACGGCTTCGAAGAATATCCAGCAGGTGAGCACTACGAATGCTGTCGCTACGAAAACTGCGGCGTAGTCCCTGAGACCGACTTCCGAAGCTACCCTAAGTCCTGCGAACGTCAATGGCATATGTACGATGTAGAATGGGTAGACTCCCTGGTTGAGGTAGGCTAGCCTCTCGCTCGGCCTGTTAAGCAGATACGCACCCCAGGAGAACAGTGTGAGGCACCAGAACCAGGCGTGGAAACTGTGGATTACGCATGCAAGCAGCGTCATCCTGTTGTGGATTATTCCATTCTCCAGCCAGCCACCGTCGACGTACGGGATGCCCGAGTCATGCTGCTCTAGACGAATCCAGAGGAATGCTATGGTCCAAAGGGCAGTTAGGAAGGTAATCAGGCCCCTATTGTCCTCCATGAAGCGATAGTACTCCTCCTTGGCCGTGATGCAGACGTATCCGAACGCGAAGAAAAGGAGGAACCAGAACCACTCGTATGCCACACCGATGTACCCGGGAAAAAAGGGCTTGAAGAACACCTCAGTCATGGTGAGAAGGAGGGGCATCAGAACGAACGCGCCAATCCCTTTCGGGATGGTGAACGATGAGCGAAGGAACCTGGCGAGAGATCCATCGGGACTCTTCCTCACGATGTGGAATACCGGGGTAAGAATTAGGGAGTACTGGAAAAGGTTCCACAGGAACCAAAGATGGCCTAGTGCCACCAACTTGCCGAAGATGGGGACCCAGAAAATTAGGCTCCTCCAGACTATTCCGAACAGGAATGAGGAGGTAAGGCCACCAACTGTCATCTCCTCCGCCCCCAGTATCACTGATCCAGCGAATCCCATCGTCCACGCACCGAAGAACATCGGGACCAACAGTCGTTTCATCCGTTCGTTAAGGAATATCTGCCAGGTCCGCCTCTTGAAAGCAAAGGCGGTACCCATTCCTGAGATCATGAAAAGTGCTGCAAGCCTCCACTGGTGCATCCAGTGCAGAATCATGCTGGTGAAGTCTACCGACTCGGCTGTGTAGTCGTTGCTTTCCTCAGCGAACTCTCTTCTGTCCTCAGCAGCAATCTCGTCAATATTAGGATTAACTTCAGTGCCGTATGTCGACCAGTATACTCCTATTGCGACGTGGAAGGGTATCAATAGGCCGAAAAGTATGATCCTCAACCAGTCGATATCGTATCGACGAGTCTTAGGAACCGAAGCTTCGTCCATGAGACTCCTCCCAAATCCTGACTTTTCTATCATTCCATGACGATGGAGTAGGCCCTCGATAGCGCCTCTCCGTGAGCGACCCTCCCGAACGAGGACTTCGCTATCGAGAGGACCTCTTCATCGATGTGTCGGGGGACTCCTCCCGCACGGCTCCACTCGGAGTGAATCTCCAGAATTGCGGAAACCCACTGGTCAGGATCTTTTGCCGGGAGAAGGCACCGAGGTGGAAGAACCTCGTCATGCACCGGCAGATCGGAGGCGAGTACCGGACATCCTGATGCCATCGCTTCCATCGGGGGAGACGAGAAACCAACAGAAACACCTGGGTAGAGGACGGCCTCGGCATGCTGGAAGTAGGCCGCGACCTTCTCCCAGTCTATCCTGCCCGCACCGATCCGATAAAGCAGGATTTCAGAGCGAACTTCCTCGGGAACCATCGAGATTACTTCGCTGACGAACTGAGACCTCCATCGGGGGTCCTTCTCCCCAACTGAGACTAACAGGCACCTTCCTTCGTCACCTGAATCTCCGAGCACTTCCCTCTTCCTCGGATTCATATTGGGGTCCCAGAACTCGTCATCGACCGAGTCTCTGACTAGGGTGCACTTCGTAGTTGGGAACAAATCCCTCGCCTCCAAGAGAGTCCTCTCAGAGGCACAAAGAAGCAGATCAGCTCTCGACATCCCCTCCTTGCATGAGGACAGTAGACGGGCCTTGGCGGGGGAGGGAAAGCGATCACCCAGGGGAACGGGGACATCTCCGGCTTCTATGGATCTAGGACGATAGTCGTACAGATCGTGTACAGAAACTGCAACCGGGAATCCAATTTTCTTAGCGGGCACCATCCCCGCATCCATTTGGTTGGTGATATGCAGCAGATCTACCCCCGTCTCTTTCAATGAGGAGAGGCCCTTTTCGTGGGAGCGAGATTTCAGGTCTAAGTCTAGTGTCTTAGCCCTAGTCCATCCGGGGACCTTGGCCTTGTCCAGGAGACTCTCGATTACTGAGTGGTTTGCACCGTAGCCGGAATCGTCCTTCGAGGCTCTCGCAAGCACCACCCGCCTGAACACAATGCCGAGAGCCAGCATCAGGGCTAAAATCAGGATGCTGGCAAAGTCCACGACTACGGGTGTTTTCAAACGGGAGCCCCAGTCGGCAACTGATGGACACGACCCGGCCACTGCACGTGCTACTCGCCCACGTTTGGTACTGGCCACATGTTGGAGGGGGAAACCAGCACGTGGAGCAGATAGGTAGGGAGCTTGTCAAAAGGGGTCATAGGGTAACCGTCTGGTGCGCCGACGTACCCGCTCACGAGGAGTCAAATTTCACTAGGGGTGGTGTGGAAGTCGTCAGGATTCCGCCTAGCAGAGTTCTCGGCGGAGTCGACCCTGTCGTCTCAGTGGGCCAACTTGACATCAGTGATGTGGATGTAGTTCACCTTCACGACACACTTCCAATACTGATCAGACGTACGCTTTCGAAGGCTAAGAGGACGGGTAAGCCAGTGGTGACTACATACCACAACGACTACGTCAAGAAGACGGCTCTTGGCAGGGCTATGAAGGCACTCAGATGGGTTACTCAAGGGAGAAGGACGCTGCATTCGTCAGATGCCCGCATTGTGCTGACCCCGTTCTTCGAGGACCTGCTCCGGAAGAAGGGTGTGAGGGGCGGTCTCGAAGTGATTCCGAATGGGTTCACGCCAGTCGAGGAAGCAGCAGAGAAGCCGCATGGACTCTCATCGAGGGACGAGGACAGGCCACTGATCTCATTCGTTGGTAGGATGAGTTTCCAGAAGGGGCTGGATGTGCTAATGGATTCAATGGACTCATTCGAGGGAGATCCAGGATTCGATCTGGCGATTGCCGGGAAGGGGGAGCTATCGGATTGGCTTGAAGACAGACTTTCATCCTCACGCGCAAAGGAGCATATCTCGATTCTCGGCCTAGTTTCGGACTCAGAGAAGAGGTGGATCTACGAGAACTCGGATTGCATCGTAATCCCCTCGAGGTTTGAGGGTCTTCCGACTGTGATGCTCGAGGCAATGCACTCTGGAACTCCTGTGATCATGGCGGATGTCAATGGCCTGGGAGCAATGGTGGAGGGGCACGGATGCGGGCTATCTGTCCCGCCTGAGGACCCCCATTCGTTGGCAAGGGCAATGACCGAGGCCGCAAATTCAGACCCCGAGACCTCTTCTTCATGGGGCTCATCCGGAAAGGAGGCTTCGAAGGAGTACCAATGGGACAGGGTCACGGACCGAGTCCTGGAGGTTTACAGGAGGGTCATCGGCAATGTCTGACGATGACAGACCTAGGCTCCTCGTCGCCAAGGGTGCGTTCGAGGCAATGGGCGGGGCAGAGCGGGACCTGATCAGGGTACTCCCGCAGATAAACGGGCTTTTCGCTGTCACGATGGCAACCATTCAGCCATCCACCGAGTTGGAGAAGGCGTGCTCCGATAACGGGATACCGCTAATCTGCCCCGAATCCAAATGGGAACTATCCACTGATCCAATTTCTGTCATACTAGACACTGGGAGGGGAACCGCATCTAGGGCATGGTCGTCCTGTGTCGGCCTCGAGGAGGCCATGGCCACCTCCGTAGCCATGCACCTTGTAAGCGGAGATGGGAGCCTTCCCATCTTGGACCACGTTCCTCCGAGCCTTCGGGTTCACCTTCACCTGCTTGAGCCCCACAGGGGCCTGTATGAGGAGACTCTCCATCGAAGGGTTGACGGCTCACCTAGGAGGAACCTTGCCCTGACTAAGGCCGCTCTGTCAAGGGCTAGGAGTAGGGACGGCTCATTGATCGAGTCCCTGAAGTCCAGGGAAGGATCGATAGTCAGTGGAAACTCGAACTTCTCTGCACAGAGGGCCAAGGAGGTCTACGGAATCGAGGCCGGAGTACTGTGGCCTTGCGTGGACTCTCAGGAGTTCCCTGCGGAGTCTTCTGACGACCCAGAGAGCCCATATCCAGGTGAGGATGAGTACGTCGTAACTGTGGGTCGGGCATCTTTTGCGAAGGGAACTTGGGAGGCGGTTTCCGTGCTCTCCGGAACCGGGCTCTCCTTGGCTCATGTGGGAGGGGGGGACGAGGGCTCAATCGAGATGCTCAGGTCCCACGCTGAATCTATGGGGGTGAAGTTATGGTTTGCTCCCAGGCTTACTTCACCCGAATTGGTTAGTCTCATGAGGGGCGCTAGAGCCATGATAGGACTGGCTCACAATGAGTCATTCGGACTCACCCCAATCGAGTCTTTCTCGGTGGGAACACCCGCTCTATTTGTTGATGAGGGAGGCTTCAGGGATACCATTGTGGACGGAGAGAACGGACGACTCATTGCTAGGGGGGACGTCGAGGAGTGGCACTCTGCACTGGAGCAGGCATCTGACCAGAAAACCAGGGAAGAGTGGGCTTCTAGGGGCAGGGCTAGGATTTCAGAACTTGATCTGAGTCCCGATGCTCATGCCCGGAGGATCTGGGATTTGCTCCTTCACTGATTGAACGCCCCTCCGTTGCAGTTATGTCTTGCACTTCATCCGGCCAGACATGGTACAATCGGTAGCGATAATTGGATCCGGCAATATGGGCTCGGGCATCGCCCAGAAGAGCGCCACTGAGGGGTTCTCGGTCCAGATGGTGGACACTGATCAGAAATTGGTTGACAGGGGAAATGCGACGATAGACAAGTTTCTGCAGGAGGCACTTGAGAGGAGGATATTCCGACCTGAACAGATCGAGGAAATCAAGGGTAGTATAACTGGAGTGGTCGGCCATGAGAACGTCTCCCCCGAAACTGACCTGGTCATCGAGGCAGTGTTCGAGGACTTCGATCTCAAACAACAGATTTTCTCTAGCTTGGACGGCACTTGTGGAGAGGGAACGATACTGGCAACCAACACATCTTCGTTATCAGTGAACGAGCTCGCAAAGCAAGTCGATAGGAAGGATCGTTTCGTCGGAATGCATTGGTTCTACCATCCGGCAAAGAACAGGCTTGTGGAAATTGTTCCTGCGGACACTACATCCCGGGAGACGATGGACGCTGTGGAGCAGTACTGCAAGACCATGGGAAAGGTGATCATAGTATGCAAGGACCGTCCTGGCTTCGTCGTCAACCGCTTCTTCGTTCCGTGGATTAACGAGGCTTGCAGGCTCCTTGAGGAAGGCGTCGCTACGGCCGCGCAAATCGATGCTGTGGCGTGCCGAGAGTTCCGAATAGGACTCGGTCCCTTCGGTCTGATGAACCTCACTGGGCCTACCATCGCTTTGCACAGCAGCGACTATCTTTCTGAGCAGCTATCTGTACCTCGCTTCGCAGGGGCGGACAACATGCGCTCTCTTGTCGACAGGGGTGAGATGTGGGAGATTGGAGGGGAAAATGAATGCAGCGAGGACTCATACCGGAAGATAAAGGAGAGGCTGATGGGTCAGGCCTTCGCAGTCTGCTCCCAGATAGTGGAGGAGGGGATATGCAGCATGGAGGACGTAGATAGGGGGGCTAAGGTGGGCCTCCGTTGGAGCATCGGACCCTTTGAGCTAGCAAACAGGATTGGCGTGGTGGAAGCATCTAGGATGGCCAGTGAATACGCTGAGTTGGCGGGCCTAGAGATTCCCGAGTGGTTCTCCAATAGGGAGAAGCCATTCGATTTCAACTACGTTGATGTTAGTGTTGAGAGACGAGTGGCCACGGTTCTCATCAATCGTCCAGAGGCGATGAACGCGCTAAATGTGACTGTCATGGAGCAACTGGGCGTTGCAATAGAGGAACTCAACTCGCGAACAGACATCGACACGATCGTGCTGGAGGGGGCTGGCAAGGCGTTCGTGGCCGGTGCGGACGTCAAGTTCTTCGTCGACATGATCACCCAAGACAACTTCCAGCGTCTTTACGACTTCACGGCAAACGGCCATGCAGTTCTGAACTCAATCGAGTCAAGCCCTCACACCACAATCGCCCTTGCTACCGGACTTGCACTAGGTGGAGGGCTCGAACTTGCACTGTCTTGCGACTATAGGATAGGGACCGAGCGCACGATGCTCAGATTCCCAGAGACGAGTATTGGAATTTTTCCAGGACTCGGAGGAACTCAGCGGACCGCTCGAATTTGCGGCATCGAGGCATCGAGATTTGCAGTTCTTGGAGGAAATTTCCTCGATCCAAGCACTGCAAGGGCCTTCGGGCTACTCACCCACATTGTTCCTGCCGCAGAGGTCTCAGAAACAGTGTCCGAAATCTCCTCATTCGGGAAGCCCGAGAACAAGTATCCCGGCCAACCAACAGACCCCTCGCACCCATTGGCAGTATTCTCAGTCTCATTCTACTCTGACTCAAACGTGGAATCAATCTTATCCGGTTCGGTTCCAGAGGGATTAGACCCAGAAGACCCCCATGTGGCAAGGCAGCTCAAGGCTCTATCAAGGGCCGCCCCCCTTGCACTCAGGACTTCTAGCATACTGCTAGAGCAAGCAATTGCCACGGGTGACGACCTTTCCGCCGGTCTGCAGAAGGAACTAGATCAACTCGAGCCTACTTTCGACACAAACGACGCTCTCGAGGGGTTGTCCGCCCTCATCGAGGGTCGGCGCCCTGAGTACAAAGGCAACTAGCCAACTGTCAGCGACACGACACCGCAAGTCATGCATGATGTCGTCCTAATGTCAGTTGATACGTACTCTCTGTAGACAAGGCACGGGGACCCGCATGAGGGACAGACAGATATTGCCTGTAACCCCATCATAACCATCATTTCACCTTCTTCTAGGGAACTCCGACCAGGCTGGGGCCCTACAGTCCGCCATCGCTCTAACGATCATATCGATCATCGTCATCTAAGCAACCTCCTCACTCTCAGTATAGCGTTTTGTAGCTTCTCTGAGGTCCCACATATTCATCACTTCATTCGTCCATTCTTGCAGCCATCTATCCATTATCAGTTTCCTCTTTAAACCTAGTGTGGTTTCTACACCAAGCGAACAGGTTTTTGCTAATAAACACCGAGGTTTCTTAGAGCACACTATGGTGCATTTTATACACTAGATACCTATCTCGATACTAGATTTACAATGCCTAGACAACCTATGGAAATAACTCATGAGGACTTCAAGAAAGTTGAGACTGCGATAAACGACGTCAAGGAGGAGGGTCGTCAGATTAGATCGATCTTCGATAGTTATTCAGATGAGAACTTCGGTATAGATTGGGAGGTTGACGCTGCAGTAGATGCCTTCAGCATCTTCAGCTCAAGATGGACCATAGAGATACTTGCAACCCTATACATTGCCGGGGAGAGAAGATTCAACGAGATGCGCAAGTTGCTGCGAGGTATCAGCTCGAGAACCCTATCGGACAAGCTCACAAAGTGCTCAGAGTCGGGGCTAGTTGATCGGGTTGTCGAGGATGGACCCCCTATTCGCGTGATTTACAGGCTGACCGATCACGGGCGTGATGCTGGAAGGCTCCTAGGGCCCTTGGTGGCATACATGAAGATACATCAGGACAGGGTAGTCAGGCACTCTCAATGATTGCGAGCATTCACGACTCAATCGAACGCATGCTTAAAGCATGCTAGGAATGCGAGGTCGAGACATGCCTCTGATCCAGCAGTGGAGGGATTCCCACCCTTGGGCCTCTGATGCGCTGACGGCTATTGCTGCGGGAGCGGTTGGGATCGCATCATTCCTGCCATTCGCCCCTGCATTAACAAGGGGCACGCTATCCTCTCCGAATGACCATTCCTGGGAGCATCCCTTGCGTGGCAGGATTCTTAGGACTCTGGAGAGATCTCCTGGGATACATTTCCGGGAAATGCAAAGGCAGTTGAACGCTGCGAACGGAACTCTTCGACATCACCTGAAAGTGCTAGTCAATGAGCGATCGGTAACCATAGTTCCGATTAATGGACGCACTTGCTACTATGCCGGTGCTCCCGCGCAGGTGGAGATACTGGAGGGCACCGGGGTCACGGACGAGGCCACGGCAGCGGCAATGCTACCAGTTGGGCTATCTGGCATACAGAGGAAGATTGTGAACAGGCTGTCAGAATCCCCCACTCCTACTACTCAGGCCCAACTAGCCCGAGATCTTGGACACTCAAGGACCACAGTCCACTCCGCAATCGGAGTTCTTCGGAGGAGGGGAATAGTGAGTTACGGCCGGCTCTCCCTAGCCCCCCATCTTCTCGGTCTGGGCATGTCAAACATCGACTACCCTTGGCTGGAAATACGTTCGGAATACGTCTGACCGATACTCTGGCATAGCCAAGCCTCTTGTGCCTCGGAATACGCGGATACTCTGTGTTCAAACTGAGGTTGCTCGAGCGTCCGATGCCAACTGGTAGCAAGGACCCCGACGTCCTGCTATCATGGCTGTTGGATTCGATGGGGCTCATTCGCCGCAGAACAGACCAGTGGGGCGACGAAGAAAGGGGCGCTCTACACAGGATCATGCGGGATGCCCTTCTGGTTGATCCGCTGAGGGGATGGGACACCAGGGACATTGGAGAAGCAAGCGGACTCTCACACACGGGAACCCATCACCAGATGTCGAAACTCAAGACTAGCGGGCTAGTCTCCACAGAAGTGGAAGGGAAGTGGCACGTTCACGTTCTGAGGGGCGGTTCGATTTCTGCAGCAGTAGGCCTTTCTTGCGTTCAAGCAAAGGCAATACTGGAAATCAGACTAGCCGAACTGTCTGAGCTCGTAGTCGAATCAGAATCTAGGATGAAGACGGAGATAGAGCAAGAGGAAGTCCCCTTTTCAATACAAATCTCCGAACCCGGAGCTAGAAGAGATGGCGAAGATACCTTGGCTGCTCTGGTTAACGACCTGGGACTTGGGGGCGAGAGGAACAGTAACAATGGCCTTGCCAAATCTCTGCTAACTCATTTTGCCGAGTCCCAGCATCCGATAACCATACAATCTCTTTCAGAAAGGCTCTCCGAGAGCAGATCACGAATTCAGACATCAGTGGAAAGAATGAGGAGTTCAGCATTGATAGAGCGTGTTCCAATGGTGGAAAGAATCGCACAGGACGTTTTCTCAGGACTAACTCGGCAGCATGACGCTCGCGGCGAGGAGTGGCTGATGACAAGGGGGGGCCTGGGAAGGCTGGACGAATCTGTGTCAAAGAAATTGATTGAAGGGGCTTCCAAAGGAAACCTGGACATCAGCAAAGTGGAATCAATTCTTTCTCAAGTCTCACTTGGAGATCAGCGAATCCTGCTGAACACACTGGGAGGAAGAATGCCCTTCGGAATAAGACTGGCTGGTGGGGACTCGGCCTCCCTAACTGAAAGAGTAATGCGCCAGGCTGAGCGCATCATGCGCAGGGTTAGGACCGTCGCCCAGAGGCTGGACTCGTCTCTGGCACAGCAGTCGAGCTGACATCGGGTTTATACGCCACAACTGGGCCCGTAATGGAGGAGGCGAGGACCAGGAATTTGACGTAAGTTAATTTTTGTAAACATATTACTGGTAATGGAGCAGTAAATCGTTTTTACAATCATTATTTCATTAGATTCATTTGTTTCTTATTTCATTAAAACCGAAAAAAGAAACGAATAATTTTTCATTACTAAAAGAGAAATAATTTCGTTAATTTTTGTTTATTGGAGGAAAAAGAAATGCCTTGGAAGAAGTGTGGTAATTGCATTAACTCCGTAAAATGGGAATGGCCAGCATGTCCATTCTGTGGATACTCGAATCAAAGGTGGAATAGAAAATGACAACAGCTGAAAAATTGAACTCGTCACTAGCTAGGAAATTGCATGGCTACCTTTCTAAAGAGAGCGTTGCGATAGATAGTAACCTTGACACGCTTGTGGAAGAGTACGAATCAGCTGTTATGGGGCTATTCGAGTGGCAGGATGCCGTCCACTCAAATGCAGAGAACTGGTATTCCGGAAACATCGGTCGGAGACCCGTCTACGAGATATCCTCGATTCTCATGGTCGCCCTATCGATGATGCTTCCCGACAGGCGAAGGAGTGGTCGAGCCATCCAATTCGCAGAGGAGGTTGGTGCAGGGGATCAGGTAGCTAATGCCCATCTTGCAACCATGCTATCGAATATCACCGGACTTTCTATGCCTTGTCTACTGGCAGTTAGGGAATGGGACGACGAGGGCTATATGGTTAGCTCGCACACCTTAGTGGAAGACTCTGGAGGAACTCTTCGCCTTTCGATGTTCGGAAGGGGCGTCGCACTGTCGCTATTGGAGGAGGGCATTGAACTAGAGGAAGAGATTCTGATGTTGCTGTCTCCCTTCGATGATGAAATGGCATGAATTGCTTTCGACCCAATAGTCGAGGACTTCAAGTTAGAGTGTCCTCAGGATTGTGCAATGCTCGACAACAGACCAACGAGAATCCTACTTGGAAGTGGAGGAATTGCTACTGACGAGAGGAAGGCGATTTACCGAGATATGGTTTCCGAACACTTTCAAGGCTGCTCAGAGGTTTTGTTCATTCCCTATGCATCTCATCAACACGATGACTACACTTCTAGGATGCAGGAATTCCTTTCTCCACATGGACCTCAGTTGGTGGGAATCCACTCCTTTGATGACCCTGTCTCAGCGGTTCTTTCCGCTGAGGGAATTTACGTGGGAGGAGGAAACTCGTTCCTTCTAATCGACGAACTTCACCAGAATGGGCTCATTGGCCCAATTCGCGAGAGGGTGTTCTCCATGGTTCCATACCTAGGAGTCAGTGCGGGGGCCAACGTGGCCTGCCCGTCAATGAAGACAACGAACGACATGCCAATCACATTACCACCATCATTCGATTCACTCGGAATAGTCCCATTCCAGATCAACCCTCATTACCACCCGGGAAAGATCCACTTCGTGGATGGGGATGATATGACCCAGCATTACGGGGAGTCGAGGGAACAGCGAATAGCCGAGTTCCACCGAGTGAGTGACACCCCTGTCTTGGGCATGTGGGAGGGCTCGTTCGTCCAATGGGATGGAAATCGAGGAACCCTCACAGGTACCGCGACCGCCTTCAGGAAAGGCGAGGAACCACTCAGGATGGAATCAGGAACCGTGTTTGATGGAGCAATCTGCCATGTATAGAATTCAGGCCGATTCCAAGTAATCCGGGACTAAGTCCATATCCACTCCTAGCAAAGGAGATGCATGAGTGACAACCCCGAAAATGCAGTTCTTAGTTCAGAATTTGATACATCAATGGCTGGATTGTACGCATCTCTGGTAGCAGGGGGACTGATGCTTGTCTACGCCATTTGGTACGTTACAAGCTTGGAAGGGATTGATGACAACTCATTCCTCATTCTAGGACTCATTACGGGATTGACCGCCATCTCGGTAATTGGCATGCACGAGTGGTTCAGGCACCAGAACGGCGCAGACAGACCAGAGAACCCAATCGAGGAATATGCTGGAGCGATTGCAGTCCTGATGGGGGCCTTGTCTTCTGTCTGGCTTTCGCGATTCGCGGTATTCTATGTCGGCCCCCAGGAGAAGGGCTGGATAGACCTCGGATTCCAAGAGGGAGAAGTGTGGATGCCCGTCTGGCTCGCTGCTCTGCAGTCTGTATGCATGTTGCTGGTCATGGAGGTGAGCACCAGATCGATTCGGAGGCACTCACTCGGTACACTCCCCCGGACCGTCGTGATACTGGCCCCACTTAGCCTCGCCTTCAGCGGCATCCCGATATGGCTGGACTATTCTAGGGGGGAGTTGGAGATTTTCGTTACACTCTCCCTGATACTTCTGACCTGCTCTGCGATTCTCTACTCACTTAGGCTTGACAGGGCAGTCCTGTACCAAGTCTCATCCGGGATGGCTGTGTTCCTCCCAATCTACATGGCCCTTCGAGATGGAGGAAGCACGGAACATGCAGGACTCCTAATTCCCGCAATAGTTATGGTGGGGATAACTGCCACTGATCGCAGCCTCTCTAAGGAGATGATCGAGAAAGGCTCGGGCGTAGTTGTTGCTGCAATTCTATTCTGCCAGATTATTGCCACAGAAAACTCGACTTCATTCGTATTCGCAGACCTTCTGGAGAGCAAGTACCCATTCGGTCTGACATTCTGGCTTTGGGTCGCTCTACTAGTTGGCTGGTTCGCCCCTACGACAATGCAGCGCACACCCGCCATGCCAGTCGGACTCGCCCTAGCACTAGCCCTATTGGCAGACGAGGCTGCCCTGATTGGATGGGCCGTAGGAATCGCGGCCTTCGTCTACTTGGAGACCAGGCCACAAGCAAGAGATTGGGTGGTCCGTGCAACCTATCTGGCGATGATTGCTTCTTGGTGGGTCTCGGCAGCCCTAGGGTCGGAAATGCAGCTAACCCTTGCAACATTTGGGGAATACTCGCTCTCCTCAGTTGCGGGCTCTGCCTACCTCCTTTTCCCGATGCTGCTTATTCTGGGGATGTGGGCTCAGAGGCGTGGCCGTCTAGGATTCTTTGATGGCCCTCCTGTATTGCTGATTCTGGCATCCATCAACTTCCCCCTTCTGGAGCAATCCAGCGACCTTGTCTCAATCCTCATAGTCGCTGCGTCCATCTACCAGCTGAACCTATTTCTTGGGCTCTACGGAGACAAAGATGGCGAGTTCGAACCAATCGGTAGGAGCGAGATATACAGCGGGCTAATCACCCTCCCCATATTGGCTTCCCTCCTCATCCAGTGCTTCGACGATCCGGCAAACCTAACCGAAATGACACGCTTCCTGCCTATTTCCGCCGCTATCGCACTCTACGGGGTCTGTCGCTATCACATGGCGAAGGGGGCCAATCTGATGCTCCGTCCAGAGATGGCAGTGATGATGTTACTAATCCTGATTTTCTTCGGAGTGAACCTCGCAGACAATTACTCATTGGGCTCTAGCCAGATTGTGACGCTCGCGCTTCTCTGCCTCTGCATCGTATCCGCCCTATTGGCCGTGGAGGGGGGGCTATTGACGTACTCAACTCCCCTTGAGAGGCTCGTTGGAATGGCCTACTTGATCCCAGCGGCAATGATTTCCAGCGACGTAATTGTCGAGGAGGGCGGATACCTTTCGTCTCTTATTCTGAGGGATGCCCTTGTCGCATCCGCGCCACTAGTCGTGAACTATAGGATCAAGGAACTTTCCGATCTATCGGAAGAGGCAAGGTACATCGGCGCTGCCACTCTGATTGCTCTGCTATTCTTAGGAATGACCGATGTATCTGGTGGCCTTCTCGCCATCCCAGTCTTCTTCGTCGCCTTGCAGAGGGCGACAAAGCACGCAGTAACACAGGTCCTAGTCTCGCTGCCTGTCTTCGCCGTTGTATACGCCTCTTCTTTCGCGGGCGAGGGGGAGACCGTGTGGTACTTGCTTGACTCGCTTCCATACCTCGGGGAGACTACCAATCTACTTGCATTCGATACTCCGCGATGGGTCTCCATCTTGTTGGCGTCCATACCAGTTTCGGTTGCAATCCACATGCCATCCGAGAGGACTCGTGATGGGGGCTCAAGGTACGGTCCCGAGGAGCTTTTCGGACCTGCTGTTGCAGCCCTGTTCTCCATCGCATTCCTGCTACCAGACGTCAGGACTGCACCGATATTGATTGTCGTGGCCCTGACCGCCGGTGCATGGAAGAAGGGGATCGCGAATTGGTTCTGGTTCACCCCGATAGCATCCCTATGGGCCTTTTCCAACCTGATAGAGTTCGCCAACTCCCCCGATTACTTCGGGATGGACATCAACTCAGATTTCGCCCATTTGATCGGGGGCCTTGTAGGCATGGCCCAGTACGTCCTGCTTGAGCGGGGAGTCCTCCTGTCAAACGTGGAAAACAGAGAGGAGATGGCTCCTTCGCTGGACTACCTGGGGCCTGTCTCAAGGGCCTTTGGCTACGTCATGATACTAACCACAGGAGGGATAAGTGGGGCTCTTCCATTCATCTCGGCATTGATCGCTAGTTGGGACGGACTGAGGAACGGTCTACCACTTCTTCTGCACGTTTCGGTGGTAGCCCAGTTGGTGGCCCTGAACCTTTGGCTCGAATTGGGTGCTGACTCCCGGTCGTTGCTTCTGTGGACCATTTTGGCAGGACTGGCAATGATAGGCATGTCTTGGTCACGCAGGAACCCGTATGGTGCACCCATCCGCAGCATGACGGAGCCATTCGATATGGAGAAGGACTTCGGATTGTTCGGGTCCTCCTTCCTCCTATTCTCGATGTACCCGTACTCCCAATACATAGGATTCGACGCGTCTTTCGGACTCTCAATCGTTATCCTGTCTCTCCATCACGTAATTCTCGGTTTCAGCAGGGATCAAGGCTGGAGGAGGATGTTCAGCCTAGTTGGAATGCCATCCGGTTTGGTAATCACTGGGATTTCCTCAGGCGACCTCGTGCTCGTACTGATGCTATTCCTGGCAGCATTGACCCTAATCGGACAGGCAGTGCTCTACGCCTCGAGAGGAGGACTCGAGATAGGCAGCACCATCGAGGGCGTCGCACCCATCGTCTCAGAAATAGGACTCCCTTCATCGGAGAGCATTGAAACCAAACCAGAGGAATCCGAGGAAGCACCCCCTGAGCAATCATCCGAGGAAGAGCATCATGCACCACCGGAGGAGGAGGCCACTCCGGAGCCCGTCCTCCTCCCGAGCCCGCTTTTCTCCTCGGAAGAAGCTCCTTACGACGTCAGGCTTGACCCCTCGTTGGTTTCGAATCTACAGAGTACCATGGAGGCCAACAGCTCGGTCGACCTTAGCAAGTGGAAACCAGTCCTGTCCGTTAGCTCTAATGGCGCCATTGTTCTGAACTGGGAGAAGATAGAGGATTAGCATAATTGCATAGGGCCCATCCGGCCTCCATGGCCACAGGGATAATCAGCCTGATGCTTGAATTCCTGAAACAGATATTCCGATTGTGGAAGACCGTGTTCTTATTGCAGATTCTCATTGCAATAGTCATCATCATAGGCATGCTGTGGTACACAAAGGACATGATATCCATAGGGGCGTGGTTGTGAGTCAATGATCGTGAATATCGCTGGATACCGCTTCGTAGATCTCCCATACAGGGACGAGATGAGAGGCCCTATGCTTGAGACCTGCATTGAACTGGGGCTTAAGGGAACCGTCCTACTGAGCCCCAATGGAATCAATTTCTTCCTTGCTGGCTCCAAGGACTCGACTGACTCATTCCAGCAATACCTCGATTCCGACGAAAGACTAGCGGGAATCGAAGTCAAGGTCAGTTACACTGACTATCAGCCCTTCAGAAGGATGCTCGTGAAGAAAAAGAGGGAGATCATCTCACTTGGCATGGATGAAATTAGGCCGGCGGACTTCACAGGGCCGCACATCCCACCATCGGAACTCAAGCAAATGCTGGATGCCAAAGAGGACATCGTCGTCCTGGACACCAGAAACGACTACGAGACGCGAATCGGCAAATTCCAAGGCGCCGTCGAACTGGGGATCCCCTCATTCCGAGACTTCCCGGAAGCAATCGAGACTCTTCCCGAAGAGTACAGATCGAAGACCATCGTGATGTACTGCACCGGCGGGATTCGTTGCGAGAAGGCCTCTGCGGTAATGCTGAACTCGGGCTTCAGCGATGTGAGGCAGCTTGATGGCGGTATTCTGGCCTACTTAGAGGAGTGCGGCGGCACTCACTGGGAGGGGGATTGCTTTGTTTTCGACCAACGCGTCGCCCTCGACCACGACCTCCAGGAGTCGGAGATAGAGATGTGCTTCAGGTGCAGGGAGCCCCTTTCTTTGGAGGAGCAGGAATCCGAGCACTACGTCATCGGAGAGCAATGCCCGTACTGCGTGCCTCTATGATGGCGCAGTCTTACTCTACTTTGGAGACGTTGATAGCATTGGGGCCCTTCGGGCTGTCGCCCACTTCGTACTCCACTACGTCACCTTCGTTAATCCGCCCGTCAACCTCTGACTTGTGGACGAATAGATCCTCACCTTCTTCCTGTTCTATGAACCCGTATCCCTTTGTAAAATTGAACCACTTGACAGTTCCTTGCGCCATATTCCATGTCCGAGTGAAACAGGTTCTTGAACTAGAGTGGTGCTTTGGCTCAATTTTCTATAATAGTTCGCGAAACCTACTTCTTCAGAAGCCACACAGAAAAACAGAGAGGTTGATTGGTAGCCACCTTCCGTAATGGGGCATGTCGGAGGTGCTGGCACCCCCTAGCCTCCCGCCCGTCTCACCTTGGGAAGCCTATCTGGTAATCATATTCATTCCGTTCTTATTGAGGCTGATTTTCGTAGCCCCACCTCTTCTCGATCTCGTTCAGACCTATGTCCCGAAAGGAGATCGAGCGAAGCACGCACGTTGGTTCATGGATCGAATCAAGAGGTTGCCTGTTCAGGGATTCTGGCTAATCGTTCTAAACGAGGTGCTAGCATTCTTGCTCCCTGCAATACTCGCTATATTTGCTAGAGTCTACATTGGGCCCATAGGCTGGGATGATTGGGACATCCCATTTGTCGGCTTGACACTCCTGGCAATCTCAGGCCTAGTATGGGTAGTCGTAGATTTTGGTAGGGTCGCGCAGTCTAGGATGGACATAAGGAGACTTGGCCAGCTAAACTTGGAGTCGGCAAAGCAGACAGTCGACACGGCCGTTTTTGGGAGGGAGATTCTTCAGACAGTTAGGGGATTTCGAATCCCAAGGCCTTGGAAGGGGGATTCAGAAGAGAAAGAAGAGCCGACAAAGAACCCGGTTCTCGGTCTTGTCACAGGAGTCTTGGACCTTGGAGTCGACGTTCTCGACGTCATACTAGATCAAGCTAGGGTTCCCGCTGGCGATGCTATCGACTCGATGGACTCGGAGATTCAGAGGAGGATTCAGGAGCGGGTTCGGGCATCAAAGAGGTCCTTGGCAAAGGGCACCCTGTTCTCCATGTTCCCCTTGATTGTCCTCGTTGGCCTGCCTCCGTTGTTCTAGCCAGCCAAGAATGACTTCTCTCTGGGAGATGCCAATAGAAGCCATAGTACTCCAACCGAAATCTGAATCCCAGCGGTGATCAGCAGCATCTCCCTAAGCGTCACAACATCGTACTCCATTCCAAGCCCTGCAAAGATGGTAGAAACCCCCATCGTCAGCGTGATGACTAGATTATCAGTTCCCGCCACTCGACCCATCCATTCGTCTTCCGAGCGCCTCTGAAGATGGGTTGTAGAGAACACCCATGAGATTCCAGAGCAACCATGACTAAAGAAAATACAGAGAAGGGTAAGCGCCCCCCACTCGAAGGTGGATACCCCCACGTACAGCAAGCCCGATCCAGCGAGTGCTAACCCAATTAGGTACGGCATCACCCTTTGAACCGCCATCAGAGGCCGTGCCACTATCGGTCCGAAACCCGATCCGAATCCTCTACACAGATAGACAAGCCCGATACCTGCAGCAACCTCGCCGAAGCCAGCCTCCATTCCGATGAGAATCAGTAGGAAAACCTGTGCTCCGCCCCCTGTTGCCCAACCTCCTTTGGCGAGCAGTAGCCTTCTGATATGTGGGCGTGCCAGGATGTAGCGCCACCCGGCAACGATTTCTTTGAACATCTCGATTGGATTGGCGGATCTTTTCTCGGATTTTTCGGGACCTCCATGCGGAAGGGTCGAAATCATGAGAGCGGCGAAGAGGAAGGTGGCAGAGTCAATCATAAGGCCCACTTTGATCCCATATTGGGAGATCACTAGACCTCCAATTCCGGCCCCAAATCCCATTGACGCAGACCAAACACCAGAGACCAGTGCGTTGGCCGTCAACAACTCCTCCTTGGTGCAGACGTTGGGAAGGTATGCGGTCTGCGCCGGATCGTAGACAGCTCTGCCAATAACTAGGCAGATGGCAAGAAGATAGACGGATAACAGACTCTCCATCAGATCTAGGGCTAGGAATGTGACCAGAAT
>CEUS01155171.1_pt1 | contig 21139 bp, 20 predicted proteins | sample 427031 | NCBI WGS metagenome assembly CEUS01 (sample SAMEA2622837, study PRJEB7988) | marine metagenome | biome: marine biome (ENVO:00000447); feature: marine epipelagic mixed layer (ENVO:xxxxxxxxx); material: "saline water (ENVO:00002010), including plankton (ENVO:xxxxxxxx)" | depth 140 m | reverse complement strand
TCCTTGAGGAAACAATCCATTAATTGATTTATTTGTAACGTCTATTCCATCTGTATCTGTAACATCATTAACTGTAAAAGATCTAATGTAATCAAATGGAAATTGTCTGTTGTATAGATTAAATTTACTATCACCTTGAGATGAAACAATAATAAAACCCTCTTTATCTGTTGTTTTATAGATGGTTACTCCTTCAGGGTCACCTCCGATATTTCCTGATCTTGAATCAATTACCTTAATGAATTTAAGTGTATTGGCATCATAGGCGTTAAGAATACCTCTCATACCTTCTCGTGAAATAATGATATGTTCATTTTCATCATCAATTACACATCCTTCAGCCTCATTACCAAAAAGAGGCACATTAGTTTCTTCGGCTGTTATATCAATGGTGCCTATTATTTCTTGTGCCCTTAAATCCCAATATTGGATTGTTTTACCCTCTTCTTCCGTTAGTATCGCTCGCAGATTACCTCCTACTAAACCCATACATATACCATAGATATTCATGCCAGCTTCAAGATGCGCATGATCTAAATCTTCAGTAAATGAATCTAAAGGTAAATTTTGAAAGTACTCAAACAAATCATCAGTAGGAAATTTCCAATAATCTAATGTGCTTGCTGTTCTGTTGGATGTAACAACATGTAATACACCATCCTTTTCTCGAAGATCTATGTTATTAATTCTTCCAAGATTTGCATAACTTAAAGCATTACCTTCTATATCGTAGACATAAATACCAGAGTTCTTATCAGTACCAAAGATCAAGGATTTTTTTGGATCTTTAGAATTAAACCAAATAGCAGGGTCATCAGCAGAATCGCCTTTAGTAATAACTGGATCAGTCTCAGCTGAATAATCAATTTCAGCTGTATAGAGAATGGCTGAGAAAAAAAGAGCAAGCACGAAGCCCGCTCTTTTTAAAATATTGTTAGAAGGTGTATCTAATACCGAATGACATTGAATATCCATATTCATCATATTGTGACAGTCTATCGGAAGTATTCCAATAGTAAAATTCAGGTCTATTGGCTAAATTCTTGCCTTCAAATTTAAAAGTTAAGTTATCGCTGTATTTATATCTAGCAGTTAGATCATAAGAAAGATAATCGTCGGCAAATCTCATAAAACCGTAACCAAAATCACCATCAAGGACATCATCACCTTCATCACCAAGATAATCTAAATAGCTTGAACGATAATTAGCTGCAAATCTTGCATCAAATTTCCCCTTATCGTAACCAAATGAAAAATTAGCATTTTCTTCAGATAGCTTTCTGAATGGAATAGTAAAGGTATTAATTCCAGTATCAAATTCGCTTTCACCATCACTTATAGTTGCGTTAAATGCCATAAAGAAACCTTCAATAGGCAAGTATTTATCTAATTCAGAGAAGAGATTAAGTTCAAATCCAGTTATTGATGATGCTCCTGCATTGGCATAAGTTTCAAGTTCAGAAAAGAGCAAACCTCCAACTGTTTGATTTGCCAAGACACGTGGATAAATTGTATTAGCAATATCTTTATGAAACATGCCTAGTGTTAAAACAAAGTCATCTTCATAGTATTCAACACTTAGATCAAAATTATCTGCTTCATAAGGTTTAAGATCTGGATTACCCATTTCGCCAGAAAATTCACCTGCAACACCCTCTTCTATCTCTGCTATTGGTGCAGTTTCACCAAAACCAGGTCTTGATAAGGAGCTGTAATATGAAGCTCTCATTTGAAGATTCTCAGTCATATTATATTTAACGTTAATACTTGGAGCTAAGTAACTATAGTCTCTAGAAAATTCTAATAGATCATCAGCATCTCCATCGTTGTACCCCATAGTATGAAAGGTTGTATTTTCATTACGTACACCCGCAACAACAATTGTGTTACCAAAATCAATGGTACTCATAATGTATAACGCATCAATTTCTTCCTTAGTTGTCCAAAAGTCAGCAAGATCAGTGCTTAGTGGTCTAAATTGATCTTGAAGTCCAAATACAACATTTGGATCCGCAAAAAATGTGAGATTAACGGGAAAATACCAATATTGACTAGGAGTGTATGGCGAATAGTTAATCAATCCCTCAGCCACATCACCACTAGCATCGTAATTTCCTTCATTATTAGATTTAGTTCTCGTACTACTTTTATAACCAAATTCAATTGTCATTGGATTATCACCAAAACTTATCTCACTGGTTTCAAAATCAATTTTAAATGCGTCTTCTTCATCTTGAATTAGGCCATAATCAATTTCAAATTCATCCCATTCATAGGATTCAGGATTTCGTAGATTAGCAGCCGCAGGGGCTAAATCTAACCTTAAAAACTTAGGATTTGACCAATTAAAGGTTCCACATGCATCTGTACCTTCTCTTATACGACACTCAGCACGAAATTTTGCATCAACATTATTATTGTCAGCTTCTTCTGCAAAAGAATTACTTAGTTGCATACGTACATCAAATCCTGCAATAACCGTATCCATACCTATTACTTGCGTTTCAATTGTTCTGGTCTCAATTCTCTTTTTTGATTCTTTATCAGCTGTAATTCTTTGGTAGGCTGCAGATACTGATGTTATGGATGGCTCAAGTACATCTCGAGCTCTATATTCATCTTTATGTCTTATTTCATCATCTGTGTACTCATTAAATAAGTAATTAAAAAATATTGCTGTATCACCATTAACTATTAGATCCATATCTAATGTATATCCTTCTCTTTCTCTGGTTAGATCGTAATATCTCATTTCCCAGTCTCTGCCTAGATACTTGTTACCATTATCATCAATTTTCCAGGGCTCATAACCGACTTCATTGTTATTAGAGATAATATGTTTGCTTTGATATGTGTAGCCAAAAATTGCACCAAAGTTATCGTTTAGTTTATCTCCATAGGTAAAGGAATACTTGGGACTATCTGCATCATCAACGAATTCGTTATATTGGACGTCATACCTGAGTTTGACTAATCTTTTATCTAAATCTGTAGCACGTTTAGTTTTAAATTCAATTCGACCACCTATACCTTCTAAATCTTGTGAAGGCACAAGAGTTTTATATACTTCAATTGAATCTAATAGTTCAGTTGGCAGACCATCTAATAGAACCTTTCTACCGCTCTCAGGAGCTGGAATAGTGGCACCATTCATCGTGACTGCATTTAGATCTCCAGACATGCCTCTAAGAGTTACATACCGTCCTTCACCTTGGTCATTCTCTACGGACACTCCAGAAAGACGTCTTACTGATTCAGCAGCTGTCTCATCAGGAAATTCTCCTAATGCATCTGAATCTACTACAGAAACAACTTGATTAGATTTTCTTTGTCTCTCTATACCAGATTTTAGGCTAGCTATTGTTCCTACTGCAGATACAACAACTTCTTCTACCTCTTCCTTATTTATTTCTTCTTCTTGAGACACAACAAAGAAACTTAATGTAAGCAACAGTAAATATAATTTTTTCATTATTTATAAATCTCTATTAGCTTTAAAATTAACTTTTAAGTGTGAATTTTATGTGACGGAATTGTAGTTAGTATGTGAATAAGTTCATGAAAATTTCTAGAAAAATTACAGCTAAAATTGCTCCAGCAGGCAATGTAATGATCCAAGACATTACTATTGTTTGTACAGATTTAAGATTAATAGAACTTACACCTTCAACTAAACCAATTCCAATTACTGCTCCCACTAAAGTGTGAGTAGTTGAAACAGGCATATTCAGTTGACTAGCAATAACCACTGTTAATGCAGCTGCAAGTTGGGCAGAAAAACCCTTACTAGGAGAAAGAGTTACAATTTTTTCTCCAATAGTCTTCATTACTCTATAACCTAATGTTGCTAAACCAACAACAATACCAGCAGCACCTAGAAATAGAATCCAGAGAGGTGTTTCCAATGAATATGGTTGATTTAATAATTGGCTTGTAGCTTGATTAACCGCTGCTAAAGGACCAATTGCATTGGCAACATCATTTGACCCATGAGCAAATGCAACTGCACAGGAAGTAAAAACCATTAAATAAGCAAATTGTGCTTCAGGATTATGGTTAGTATTTTTAAATTTTACTCTAAAGAACAAATAGAATATTAAAGTAAAAACTAATGCAGCAATAGCTGAAATCATGACGCTATCTGAAAAAGTAGGATCAAAACCCTGTTGTTTAAATATGTTTTTTAATCCTTTTGTCACTGTAATAAGTGCAATTGCAAATCCAGCAAGAAAAATATAAAAATTTACTATAAGTGGTTCATATTTCGACTGTTTTTTTATTAAAAATTCTTTACATATGTAGTAAAAAATTCCGGCAACTAGAGCAGATGAAAGTGGTGAGGTTATCCAGGATAAGCCAATATTACCTACAACAGACCAATTAATTTTATCCATCCCTAATGAATAGATGCCAAATCCTACTATTGCACCAACAATAGTGTGGGTTGTTGAAACGGGCCAGCCACGTAAACTTGCAATTAAAAGCCAAACTCCAGATGCAAATAATGCAGAGATCATCCCATAAATAAATATATCTAGATTGCCAGCGAATAGTTCTGGATCAATCACTCCTTTTCTGATGGTTTGAGTAACTCCTCCTCCTGCAAGAAAAGCACCTAAAAATTCAAATACTGCTGCAATAAGAATGGCTTGTTTTACAGTAAGTACTTTGCTTCCTACGGATGTCCCCATAGCATTAGCAACATCATTAGCACCAACACCATAGGCTGAGAAAAATCCTAAAAAAATTGCAGATATGAGGATTAAAGGTATTCCGAATAAGGTTAATTCAACTATTCCCATTTATAGGACCTAATATTTGTTTATACTATACCCTCTTTTCTAGGAATTTACATGAGCGTTATTGAGTATAAATTTGAACAATACAAATCATTGGGTCCAATCATATACAGAAAAGAAAAATACAATCTTCAAGTTGAGTTATTAAAACTTCAAGAAGACGTAATTAAGAATAAAAGAAGAATAGCATTATGTTTTGAGGGAAGAGATACTGCTGGTAAATCTTCAACTATTAATTTCTTTTCAGAGCACTTGAGACCATCAAATTTTCGTTATGTACATTTAGGAATACCTACTGCTGAAGAAAAAAAAGAATGGTTTAAGCGCTGGGAGAAAGAACTTCCAGATGAAGGAAAACTAGTTCTATTTGATAGGTCTTGGTATACACGAGCTTTAACAGAACCAACATTAGGTTACTGCACAAAACCTCAATATGAAGATTTTATGAATAATGTTAATAAGTGGGAGGATAAGCTCATAAAGAGTGGTCTAGAAGTAGTTAAATTTTATTTTTCTATCGATAAAGATCAGCAAAAAAGAAGATTGTCAGCAAGAAAACACAGCAAACTCAAATATTGGAAATTATCTGATTCAGATAAACGAATGGTAAACAAATGGGATGTTTTTACCTTATATAAAAATCAGATGTTTGATGTCACTGCTAGAGCAAGCTCTCCTTGGGTGGTAATTAATGCTAACAATAAAATGATTGCAAGATTAAGTGCGCTTCGCTACATACTTAATACTCTTGATTACAAACATAAAAAGATACTTGAACCACCTAAATGGGGAGAAGATTTGGGCCAATATTCTTGCTACATAGAAGGAGTATTGTTTGATAATTTAACTTATGAACAATATAAGATTCTGGCTCCCTTTTCAGATTAATTAAATGAAAATTTCTATTGTCGATATTGGGTCTAATGCTGTTAAGTATAAGATTTTTAATTCAGAAAATTTTGAACTTGTTGAGTACTATAGAGAACCTTTAAGACTCGGACGTGATGTTTTTAGCAAAAATGAATTATCAGAATCAACTATTAATAAATTAATAGGCTTGCTGATTAGGTATTCAGAGATTTTTAAAGAAAGAAATATTGAGCAAACATATTTCATAGCAACTTCGGCCGTTAGAGACTCTGAGAATTCCGATGTGCTTATTAGTAAATTAGAAGAAGAAAATATTCATCTAAAAATACTTACTGGCAAGCAAGAAGCATCATTACTTGTAAATTTTAATAAGGATATAGAAGATTCTGCAGTAATTGATATTGGTGGAGGAAGTGTTGAGGTATGCATAAACAGTAAATCAAATATGCATTATGAGTCTTTTCAACTTGGCGCAGTCAGACTTCTTAATTTAAATCAGGATCAAAGATATGAGGCAATGAGTCAATTTGGTAGTTGGCTAGAAGAATTTACTCCGATACCTACGACATTTGGTCTAGGAGGCAATTTAAGAGCAATAATGCAAGCAAATGATCATCAAGGCTTAATACATGTAGAGGATCTAAAGAATCTCATCGATAATTACAATCGTCTAGATGAAGATATTCTTGTACAAAAATTTGAAATTCCAAAAGACAGAATTGATATTGTTCCTATAGCTGCAGAAATCTATTTATTTTTCTTATCTAAAATTGGTGCAAAAACAATAGAGAATAGTTTTTCAAGTATTTCAGATGGATTGGTAAGAAAAGTTATTACAGGGGAATTGTAAATCCCATTCTATTGCCTAGGAAGATTGAGACATCTGATTTAAGAATAGCTGTTTCTATTTCTAAATCTATAAAACCAGGCCTATAAATCATTAACCCCATTTCATTATTTTTTGAGTCTAAAAGTTCTACTTCATATACACTGTCTTCAAGACAACGAACATCACCACTTACAGTCTCATCAAATGAATCATTTGATAACGATAATTTTCCTTCAATAGAATTACACATTCCATTCTTTATTGTCATTTGATCAATATGAACTTTTACGTCAAGTACACCTAAACCATTAGTTGTATATGGTGCTTCGGTAGTGAAATCTTCAATGCGATAATTACCATTAAATAAATTTATCTTAATAGTTCCTTCAGTGCTGTTATCATCCGCATTAAAAGCTACTTTGAAACCAGTTAATAAAGGGCTGCCTTTGTAATTATAGTCACCTATATTAAGTGGAGCCGAGTCTATTGAACTTTTATATGAAATATCATTTATTCTGCCTTTAAATAGGTTTCCTTCTGCAAGAGAATAAGTAAGTCCTGATGAACCAGCTGCCCTTTTTAGCAAAGAATCAACTGGAATCATAACCAAAGAAAGCCCCAATAGAAGGACAATAATAAGTAATCCAATTAAAACTCTAGTTATCAAAATCTATACTCAGTGTAAGGTTATTTTCATCCACTAATTTTATTTTTATTGAAGTAATGTTTACTCCTTCATTATTAATAAAATTTAACAATTCAATTAAATTAGTCTCGGATAACATTGTAACTTCTAAAAGATCTTCTTTGTTCTGATACGTATAATTTTTTTCATCTAAATGATCAGTAAATATAGCAATTGAAGACTTATTTCTAATTTTGTCTTCATAATCTTTAAGTTGTGATAATTGTTGTTTAGAAGCATTAAATGTTTGGACTTGATTAGAAAGAGCTTCTCTAGATTCAGTAAGATTAGAAATTATTCTCATTTCTATAAAATAAATTAAGAAAAGAACGGAAATTACTCCCAGCACTTTTAATAACATCTGTTCTCTTTTTGATAATTTATAATTCATAGTTAAATTCTGTAAGCAAAAAATCTTTGCTATTTGTTCTGCCAATCACTGATACTTTTTTATTAATTTTTTGTTGTTGAGCTATAAATATCTCCTCTTCAGCTTCATTTTTAAATAAGCATTTAATATTTAAAGAATTCTTTGAATCACTCTTATAAGTAATTTCAATTATTTTTGTAGTTTTTGATATGTTTAAAATTAGTTCTGTAATTTTTGCTGTCGTTGAATTTGATTGATTTTGCAATAAATCAATTTTTTCAATAATTTGTGTTTTAATTGAATCAATTTTTTCATCTGGGTAAATTGATAGATATAGCTCAGATAATGTCTGATCCATTTTCTTTACCTGATTCCAATTGGAAAAAATATTAAATAATCCAATTAAATTAAGTAATACAACTAAAGAAATACCCGCATAAATAAATTTCTTGCTGGCATTGAAATTAAATATATTTTGAATATTAAGAGAGTCAAATTCATGAAAAGTTACTGCCTCTCCAACTTCTAAATTAAGATCGTCAATTGTTTTATAGCTAATTTTCTCATCGGCTTTATCAAGAAGATCAAAAGCCTTTTTAGTTAATTTAACTAAACTATCGCCCTCTTCATAAAAAATTGATTCATTAAAACCTATATTTGCTTTAAATAACTCTCTAAAAAACAATAAGTCTGAAGTAATTTTTATTTTTGAATCAATATGCTTAAACCTGTCTTTAAGTCTTTCTAATTTATTTTTAGTTATTGTAAAAAAATTCTCATTGGAGTTATTGCATTCGAGGACTTCTAGTTCTGACTGATTCTCAATTCCAATAGTATTTATAGAATTAATTATTGAAGCATGAAGATTCTTTTTATTTTTAAGTTCTGCCGTATGCTTAATGTAGCTTAAAAATTCATTTGGCAGAACAAATAAAACATCATTACAGTCTCTAAGAGTTGATAGTTTAACTACTTTACTTTTGCCTTCATTAATTAAATGCCCAGAATCTAATGAGGTATTAGCAAAAATAAATATCTTCATAATGATGTGCTCCGATGAATAATATTATTATTTCTTGTTTTTAGGCTTATTACACTGTAAAAATGAAAAAATTGTCCCTCTAAATTAAAAGTATAGTGAATCTGGAGGTATTCAGGCTTGTATATTAGAAGAGATTTATTAATTCTATCTTCATTAATGCCTGATAATTCGATAAGGCTCTGATAGCTTGTATACCCTTCTGGAGGTCTATTTATTATTATTTTTTCTATATCATTAAGCGACAAATCAGGAGATATTGAGAGTAGAACTAAATAATTATTTTCATTTAAACCATTAATGTTAAAAAATAAATCTGTATTAGGTAAAGCGCATATATTTGGATAGATTTGAAGTAATTCATTATCACTAAGAAATGAAAGATTCTTTATTTGGCTTTTATGGATATAAAGCTGATCAGGGCTTAGTGATAGATTATCATTTGCAACATAGAATAAATCTTCAGCTCCAAAAGACTCAGGAAGGCTGTCGCTATCAAGTGAATCATATAAAAGATCTAAGAACTCTCTATGTTTGTTGCTATCAATCTCATTTACTTTTAAGAAAGTTTTAAATAGCTCCCCATGCAAATCATTCTTTACATAAATATTTCTGAATGGCTTTACTAATGAATTTAAATTAAAACAAGTTGAAAAATCAGTAAGCTCAATTCTTAAATCTGGAATTTTACTGTTAATAATGAAATTAAGCTCCCCTTCTCCTAATTTTACGTTTCTTAATCTATCTGAATTACTTATTAAAATATCAATAAGCAATTTCTCTGTATTAATTAGTTCAATGCGTTTTTCTATAGAATTAGCAAATACGCTTGTTTTTAAAGTATCTGTATAAATGGTTCTGCTTATTATTAGTACTAGAAAACTTAAAATGACTATTAAAGCTAGAGTGGATATTAAAACGAAGCCTTTTTTCATCTGAATGTGCTAAATACTTGTTTATGGATAGAGTTTTCTATCTCATAAGTTAAAAAAATATACTTGGGGAATTTTATATTTGAATTATGCTTTAAATTTGGCCAATCAATTTCTGCTTCATCTAATTCTTCGCCAAAACGAATTTCTAAATTTTCTACGTTTCTTATTAAAGTTTTACGAGAGATTTCTACCTGTTCTTTATTCGATAATGTAGTAACTCTTATAAGTTGATTATCCTCATATAAGTAAATAACTCTTCTTAATTTTGAGGCGATTTGCAAATGATCACTAGTGCTTAAAGAAACAAAAGTCATAACTCTATCTAATGAATTTCCTATAAAAGATACTTCTAATTCACGACCATTCTGATCTTTCATATCGAATGGTACAGCCTGCATTAAATCTAAGCGTATGGTATTTATTGTATTCATATGGTCTGAATCTCTTTTTATGTTTGCATCTACTCTTTCTTTTAAAAAAACACTATTAGATAGGAACTCAAAAGACATAATGGATATGATAGATGCTGCTAATAGAGCAACTAAAATTTCAATTAGAGTGAAGCCTTTAGTTATTTTCATTTAATAATTTTGATTGTGTACGCATTAGAATCATTTTTAAATTCAATCTCTATTTCTACAAGAGCGTTATAACGACTAAGCTGCTTCTCAGAAATTGAATCTAAATTAAGGAGTTCTTGAATCTGATTGCCATCAATTTTTGGATTGGCAGTATAAATAGTTAAAACATTAGTTTTTAATTGATATTCATCAAGATAATCTTGTTTCATATCTTGTGCTTTTAAATTTTGTTCTATTAATTGGCTATAAGCTAAAAAAGTAACAGATATTATTAGAAGAGCTATAACAACTTCTAATAAACTAAACCCCTTTTTAAAATTAATTAAATTCAATTATTTCACCATTATTAAGCATTAATTTTTTTGATGATACTTCGTGGCCAGGAGCAATAATTAAATACATTTCATTTTTTTTAATTTCTTTATTATTGCCATTTATATCTTGATAACCTGACACATAATCAGAATCAAACTCTTCTAACCTTACCCATTCATTATTGGCGTATATATTTATAGACTCTTTTGAAAAGGCATAAGTTGAACCTGTATATAGACTTATTTCACGAAAATAATTAATTCTATCTTCTAGGCTTTCTTCTGGAGCCGGTTGTCTTAATAATAGATAAAACGAAGTAGAAGCAACTGAAATTATTGTTAGAACAATAATTATTTCTAGTAAAGTAAAGCCTTTATTCAGTCCAGTTTCCGATATCTGCATTCTCTCCTTCTCCACCAGGTTGTCCATCAGCGCCTAAAGAGATAATGTCAAATTCACCGTATTGTCCTGGGTAGATATAAACATAATCATTACCCCATGGATCTTTTGGAAGTTTATTTATATAACCTCCAGAAGGATACTTCCCAGGCCTTTTAAGATTGCCTGGATTTTCCTTTAAACTACTTAAACCTTGTTCCTGTGTTGGATATGATCCTTCACTAATCTTAAACATAACTAAAGCTTGCTGAAGTCTAGCAATGTCTTGTTTTGCAACTTCTACATAAGCATTACTTAATGTTGGAAGAAAGTTTATAGAGACAAGAGAAACTAGTAATCCTAGTATGACAATAACAATTAGAAGTTCTAATAAAGTAAAACCTTTTTTAAGTAATTTTTTCATATATTGAATATTAAATTATTCATTTGTAATAAAGGCAACATTATTGCCAAAACAATAAGCATTACAAATACTCCCATTGTTAATATTACAATTGGTTGCAAGAGAGTAAGCAATACCGTTCTTCTAGATTCAACCTCTTGATCTAAAAAATTTTTAATTTTTTCAAACATTTCACTTATTTGACTTCCCATGTCTCCTGAACTGAGTAATTGCTGAAAAACATTGGGAAAAATTTTTGACTGAGAAAAAGCTTGGCTGATCGATGTTCCACCAACGACTTTATTAACAACAATACTTACTTCGTTTTTTAAATACTTGTTCTTGAAGGTATCTTTTGAAATATGAAGACTATCAATAGTATTTAAGCCCGCTTTTGTCATTAATCTCATTGAGGAGCAGAATCTAGCCGTTTGATCAAATAATATAATCTCTCCAAAAAGAGGTGATTTTAAGAACATTCTTGAAACCTTTAATTTAAAGTTTATTGATAGAAAATTTGATTGTAAGAGAAAATAGCAAATTCCCATCAAACCTAGCAAAGAGAAAACTATATAAGGGAATACAGCTGAGAAGCTAAGAAGGACTTGTGTTAATAAAGGCAAAGATACATTTGAAGAAACAAATTGTTCAACTACTTGCGGCAATACAAAAGTAAGAAGAGCATAAATTACTGCTAATGAAACAAAGAATAGGATACTTGGATATACAAGAGCTCCAGTAACTTGAGATTTAATTTTTGTTTCTTTATCTAGATATTCAGCTAAATCAGAAAATACTTCAGACAATGCAGCTGATGTTTCTCCAGCATAGATAGTCGAAGTGTATATTTCATCAAATATCTTTGGAAATTTTTTCATAGATGAACTTAAGCTATTGCCTTCTGTAACATCTTCCATAATGACCAAAAGGACTTGAGAAAGTTTTGTATTAGTTGATTGGAAGCTTAATAATTCTAATGATTTCTCTAAAGGTGTTCCTGCTGAAAGCAATGCGGCCATTTGCTTAGTAAAAATAGATAAATCTTTTGTTGATACTTTGATATTAGATTTTTTTTGTTCACTTTCAGTGATAGATAATGGATTTAAGCCTTTATTTTGCAATAGAGACATTGCCTCTACTTGATCAGCTGCATTTATATAGCCACTAATCTTTTTTTCTTGGTGATTAAATGCTGAGTATTTAAATGTGGCCATTAGTCTTCTGTTATTCTTAGCAACTCTGATAAAGAAGTTTTGCCATCTCTTAATGCTAGCAATCCATTTTCAAATAGTTTTTTATTATTTGAGTAGGCATATTCAGTTATTTCATTCTCTGAAGCAGATTTATGGATCAAATCACTAATTGTTTCATCCATTAAAATATATTCTCCAATGCTTAAACGTCCTTTGAAGCCTGTATGTTCACATTCATCACAATCACAACTTTTATATATAGCATCATTAATATTATATTTTTCGAGAATTTTTAAACTCTTTGGGTCGTCATCAATTATTTTGCATTTATCACAAAGCTTTCTTACTAATCTCTGTGAAAGAACATAAACTAAACTTGATGACAATAGATATGGCTCAATACCCATATCTCTTAATCTGGTAATCGCATTAACAGCACTATTCGTATGTACTGTTGATAAGACTAAATGGCCAGTTAAACTTGCCTGAATGGCGATTTCAGCTGTTTCTTTATCTCTTATCTCGCCTACCATAACAATATCTGGATCTTGCCTTAAAATAGCTCTTAAACCCTTTGCGAAGCTTAATCCAGTTTTATTATTAACTTGCGTTTGCCCTATTCCATCAAGGGCATATTCTACTGGATCTTCAATGGTTAGAATATTTTGTGATCTATCAGAAATTTCTTTTAGGCCAGCATATAAAGATGTTGTTTTTCCTGATCCTGTTGGCCCAGTTACAAGGATAATTCCTTCTGTCTTAGATAGGCCTTTTTTAAAACTTTCCAATGTATCTGTAGAAAAACCAAGGTCATTTAAATTTATATGTGTTTTATCTTTTTCCAATATTCTGAGTACTACACGCTCACCAAATGAGGAAGGTAAAGTTGATACACGAAGATCAACTTCTTTTTTTCCAATTGATATTGAGATCCTCCCATCTTGAGGAAGTCTTCTTTCTGATATATCTAACTTAGACATAATCTTTATTCTTGAAATGATCATTTGAGTTATATTCTTTTGATATTGAAGAACCTCTCTTAAAACTCCATCGACTCTAAATCTAATACTCAATTTATTTTCAAATGGCTCAAGATGAATATCTGAAGCTCTGGCTTTAATAGCTTTAGTAATTGTTGCGTTTATAAGTTTTATTATTGGACCCTTGTTCTTATCATCTAACAAGTCATCTGAAGGAGATATTGAGCTAGCTATATCTGCTAAATCTAAATTATCTAATTCTGAGAAATCTAAATCCTCTGTTTGTTCGGTATATAGCTCTGTTAAAAGACTCTCAAAATCATCATCTGTATATATTTTTTTCTCTACTGTATCTTCAAATAATTTTTGAATTGAAGATAAAATTTTAGGTTTTAATTCTCCACAGACATGAAGAGTTGAATGCTTGTTTTTATTTGTAATTGCTACTTTATTTAATTTGCAGTAGCTATAAGGCAAAGGAAGATTCATATTTAATCAGTTTCTGGCTCTTCTTCTCTTAGAATTTGTTTTGCTTTGATTAGATTAAATTTTTCTTCTGATAAATCTTTTGTGGTTAAAGCATCTCTAAGAATAGTTGGACGAAGAAAGATCATTAAGTTTCTTCTCTGAACTGACTTTGCAGATGACCTAAAAAGCCTACCTAATAAAGGTATATCGCCTAAAAGAGGTACTTTATTAACTGATTCTTGTATATCCTCACTTATTAGTCCTCCAAGCACTAATATCTCTCTATTATCAGCTAAAACAGTGGTCTCAATTTCTCTTTTATTTGTAATTAAGTCATTAGAATTTGGGAGCTGTGCACCAGCAATACTTGAAACTTCTTGTCTTATAAAAAGCGCTACAGAACCAGAGTCATTAATTTGTGGCTTTACTTCTAATTTAACCCCTACTTCTTCTCTAGCAGTAGTTCTGAATGGTGTTAAATTATTTGCTCCTAAGGATTCTCCAGTAGTAATTGGAATTTCTTGGCCCACAAGTAAAGATGCCTCTTCATTATCCATTACAACAGCTGAAGGCGTGGAGAGTATATTAGAATTTTGATCTTCTCTTAAGAGAGATAGCAATACAGCAAAATTATCTTCTCCATCTGTAAGATTACCTAAACCTGCAACAAAACCTCTTGTTCCTAGAATTGATGAAGCAGCCCCTGCAGAAGATCCAATATCAGTATTATCGTCAGCCGAACCTATAATTGATAATAAATCTGGACTTGTTGTTGTTGGAAATCTAGTTAAGGCAATTGGTGTATTGCCAGTAGATTCACCAGAGTAAATCGTATCAACACCTAAAGCTTTTGCAGATTCGTCAGAAATTTCAACTATTATTGCTTCAACATATACTTGAGGCCTTCTTATATCAAGCTGCTCTACTATTGAGGTTAGAGTCCTAATGCTTTGAGGGTTAGATCTAATAATTATAGAGTTTGTTTCTTCATGAGAGGTTATAACAGTCTTGTAATCAACGTTTTGTTCTTGATTAAATGATGCTGAAACATCTGTAAGAATTTTTAATATATCTTCAGCTTTTGAATAATTAAGATAAATAACCTTTGTATTCTCATTTAAATTATTATCTAAATCTAATTGAGATAGCACCCTCTTAGCTCTAATTACTATTTCTAAAGGCCCGCTAAATATTAATTTATTTGAGCCCTGGAAAGTGGCAACAGCCAATTTATCAAATCTAGTATTAGGATCTGCTTTTAGTGAATTTATTAATCTAAGAGCTTCAATTGCTGATAAATTATTTAGTTTAAATTCTGAAATACTTGTATCTAGTTCAGAATCTAAGTTCCTTATAATGTCTTTTATTCGCCTGATATTATCAGCATCATCAGCTATTAAAACCTCTCTATCGTTATTTAAAGCAACAATATATGATCTTACTCCCACAATAGGCTTAACAGCGCTAACTATGTCTTTAGCACTAGAGAATCTTAGTTTTATAACTTCTGAGCCTATAGAACCTTCGAAAGAACCGTCTTCAGAAAAATTCTTTACCCCTTCTTGAGATGGTATAACTCTGTATATATCCCCATCCTTTAAGACGTTATATCCCTGAACTTCCATTGTTGAGAGAAATACTTCCCAGATAGATTCTGAATTCAAGGGTGCATCTGAATAAATGGTTATTAGACCTTTTACTCTAGGATCTAAAATAATAGTTTTGTCAGTAAGTAATGCTATATCTTGAGCAAATGTTTTTATATCCGCATCTTTATAGAAGATATTCTGGTCCTGCGCAGTGAGCGTTAGGGACAAGAATACTGTTATTATTAATCTCTTTAAAAACATATTATTCCTGTATTAGATCTATTCTACTCTGATCAAAAGATTTATCTGATCCTATAATATCAAGAAAAGTATAGTTTTTACCATCAAAAAAGTATGCCCTAGAACCATCGGCATGAGAAAAAACGATTTGAGAAGTCACATTTGACCCTTGTTCTATAAGTCTATATTTATCTTTTTCTAAAATAATTATTGTGCTTTCCGGGTTATTGCCTCTTATTCCAACTAATTCAAAGCCTAGTGTTAATCTAGTTGCACTTTCTATAGAACCAATATCTTCAGAGCTTATAATTTGTTTCTCTTTTACTGGTGCAGGAAGCTTTTCATCAACATTTGCATTGCTAAAAGATAAAAACCCAATGTTGTAATAAAAAAATAGAATCAAAATAAGAAAAAATGAAAATATTGTTAATCTAATTAAGTCGCTTCTATTCATAAGATAATTTTACTATTTAGTATTGAATGTAACAAAGAATGTCGTGCCTTTACCTATCTTAGATTCAACTGCTACTTCCGCATTCATTCTATTAGCCAACTGCTTAACAAGAGCTAATCCTAATCCTGTACCTTTTGTATTAGCGCGGGCTTTTGGTGTTCTATAAAACCTATTAAAAACCTTATTTATATTTTGTTTTTCTATGCCTTGCCCGTTATCAGAAATTGATATTATCAATGCATCTTTTTTATCTATTCCTCTTATTTCTACTTTCCCCTTATCTTTAGAATATTTAATTGAGTTATTAATCAAATTTGAAAATATTGTTGTAAATGAGTCCTTATCAACTTTAAGAGAAATTTCTTTATCAATATAGTTTGTTATTGTTATATTGCTTTCATCTGCTAATGCTTGCTGAGAATCTAAAATTAATTCTATTTGATCGCTAACTTTAAACTTCTTTTTATTTAAGACTAAACCTCCAAATTCAATTTTCTCTAGTTCAAGTAAATCATCTAACATTTCACTTAATCTTTCTGAATTATTAAGTATTGAATTTAAAAATTTCTCTGCTAATTTAGGATCTTTTATGGCTCCAGTACTAGATAAGGTCTCAGAATTAGCTCTTATAACAGAAATAGGTGTTTTAATTTCATGAGATATATCTGTAACAAATTGCTTCCTTAATTCTTCTAATTTTCTTAATGAGGAGATATCGTTTATAACCAATATATATTCATTGGTTGTTTCCATTTTTGTTGCAGAAAGAAGGAAATTTTTATCTTCTCCTGCCAGTTTAATTGACAGCTCACTTTCTGCGGAAAGATTTTCTTTTGTTGTTTTTAATAATTTATTAATTTTTATAAGTTTTTTTGATTTAATTTTTTCATTAAGAAAAAATTGATGCTTTCCAAACATTTCTAGTGCTATATCATTCGAGAAACGCACTTTAAAGTTTTTATTAAAGATAATCACGCCCTGATTAACGCTGTCCAAAACATTACCAAATTCCTTTCTCTGTTCAACTGCTTGTTGTATTTCATTATTTAATCTAATTGAAATATCATTTACAGCGTCTGATATTGAACCAATTTGAGTATCTTTTTTGCCTAAACTTTCTTTTATTCTCTTTCCCTTAAGGGCTTTTTGAGTATTACGTAATAAAGAATCAAGATTATTTCTTAGATCGTTTTGAACATTAAAAGATAAGAAACTAGAAGAAGCTATGACTAGAACTAAGAGAATAATAAATGGATAAATAAAAAAATTAAAAATTGAGGTGTAGTAATTGAAAGGTAGGGCAACTCTTATCAAACCTTCTGTTAAGTCATCAGGATTTCTTAAAATAGCTACATAAATTAATTCATCGCCTGTTGTATTACTTATTCTAGTATCAGTTCCATAATCTCCTAATAAAGCATTCTTGATCTCTATTCGTGTTTCTGGAGAATGCTTTTCAAGAGTACTGAGTGCTTCATTTGAAATAAATGAGTCTCCTATAACAGTCCATTTATCGTTTATTATTGTTACTCTTAATTTATCCTTATTATGACCTTCAACACCAAGATCACTGGCTATCACATTAAAATTTTCTAAAGAACTACCATTAATCGAAGGAATCAGTTTATTAATAGATTTAGCTTGTATATACAATGATTCTATAAGTTGTTGTTTTGTATTGTTATAAATAAAAGTAGAAAAAATAGTAGATATAAAAAAAATAACAAAAGTTAAAAAAGTAACGGAAAGAAGAAAGATTCTAGAAACTCTTATTCTTGAAAAAAATGAACGCATTAGCTTTGGTTATTTAATCTATAACCAACACCTCTTATAGTTTGGATATAGTCACCAACTGTACCAAGTTTTTCTCTGAGTCTTTTTATATGAGTATCAACAGTTCTTGTTGTAACTTCAGAACTATAGCCCCAGACATCACCGAGTAGCTGATCTCTTGTTTGGACCCTTCCCCTTCTTTTAATTAGATGTTTAAGAAGCTTAAATTCTAATGCTGTAAGAACAATTTCATCATTGTTAATTAAAACTTCATGGGCATCAAGATTTAGTCTTATTGGCCCAAATTCTATTGATTCATCACTTTCTACTGATTCTGTTTGTTTTTTAAGTATCACTTTAACTCTCAATATTAATTCTCTAACACTAAAAGGCTTTGTAACATAGTCATCTGCTCCAAGTTCAAAACCAATAATTCTATCAACCTCTTCTCCCTTTGCAGTAAGCATAATGATCGCTAAATTTTTTAAGTTTATATCTGCTCTAATTTCTTTACATAGATCGAGACCTGACATGCCTGGAAGCATTAAATCAAGAAGAAGTAAATCAGGTTTCTTTTTTTGAATTTTATTTAGACAGGATTCTGCATCAGAGAATTCAGAAACTTTAAAACCTTCTTGGCTTAAATTGTAAGCAAGTGTTTCTCTGATATCTGGTTCATCTTCAACTATATATATTGTTTTTGTTATGCCATTAATCATTAGAAAGTAACTCTTTAATTCCAACTCTATCTAGTTTTTCTGAAGCTATTCTAGGTAAGGGCTTATTTGTAAATTTAAATATTTCTGGGACTTTATAATTAGCCAAATATGTAGATAAGAATTCTTTTATTGATTCTATGTCTAATTGATCTTCAGTATAAATATAGGCGCCCACAACTTCTCCGAATTTTTCATCATATATTCCGCAAACACATGATTCAACAATTCCTTTATATTTATCTAGTGCATTTTCAACTTCAAGACAGGAAATGTTTTCTCCGCCTCTAATTATTAATGCCTTCTTTCTATCGACAATAAATATATAACCATCTTCATCCAAATATCCAAGATCGCCAGTTTTAAGCCATCCATCTTTAAAAGTTTTTTCCGTTTCTTCTGGATTCTTTAAATAACCAATAGTATTTGTGGGAGATTTAAAAACCATCTCTCCAATTTGACCTGTATCTAAAAAGTTCCAATCATCATCAACAATACGAATATCAGTTAAATCAGGCACACATAATCCAGCACTATTGGGTCTGTGTAAATAATCATTTCCTCTTAAAAGGGTTCCTATGGCAGTTGTTTCAGTCATTCCCCAAGCAAAGCTTTGTGGAATATTAAATTTCTTATTAAGACTTATAACTTGTTCTTCTGGTCTTGCAGCTCCTCCAGCTGCTATATCAGTCAAAGAACTTAAATCGTAATTATCAACATCAGGGTGATTTAATAGATCCCACGATTGTGCTGGCACTCCACTTAAATTAGTTACTTTATGTTGAGCTATCAATTCTAAAGCTTCAGTGGCATCCCATTTACGCATAAGTATGATATTTCTTTTAGCCAACATAGATAACAGAAATTGAGTTATTAAGCCTGTCACATGAAATAAAGGAACATTAAGGAGAATCGAAGCATTTTCCATATCTAGCAGCTCTTCTTGATGAATTATTCCTCTAAGCTCACCAAATGTATAAAAACCAAAAAGTGCATTAATAACTGATAAATGTGTAAGCATGACCCCTTTTGGCATTCCAGTACTGCCTGAGGTATACAATATGACATTAACATCTTCATCATTTGCATTTAGTTCTGGCCATGTATCAATATTGCCTTCGATTGTAGTAGAGAAATTTACACAATCATCAATTTGATTTGAACCGGTAATAATTTTTTCTACTGGCAAATCTTTTATAAATTCATATCTTTTTTCATCTACAAATATAATTTTTATCTCACTATGCTCAACCCCATATGTAAGTTCTTCTTTATGCCACCATGAATTTAGAGGCACAGATGTAGCGCCATGGCCTGAAATTGCTAAATGAGCAATAATCCATTCAGAACAATTTTGCATGCAAATACCTACTCTATCTCCAGGCCTTATTCCTTGTTCAGTTAAATAGTTTGCAAGATTCTTGGCTTTAGCTATTGTCTCTGCATAAGTGAGCTGTTGTCCTTGATCAAGAAGAACTGGAAAATCACCGTGTAGCAGAGGTATGGCTTCAAGAAGATCCCTCATTGTCTTTGGAGCGCTTTTAAAAACTTTATATTCAACACCATTTAATAAAGTACGATTCTCTAAATCAAAAAGTGGATTTGCTTCTCTTAATTCAGCAAAGGCAGCTTCAAGATTTGTTTTAGTTGTTATCTTTGTTTCTGGCATATTAAAAATTTATGGAAAACCTTAAACTAAGATTATGTCAAAAGAAAATTTCTTTGTGAACAGGTTCCTCTTTTTCCAAGAGAAAAATCAAAATGATTATTTTTACAATGCTCTTGTTTATATATTTGAGCACAACAAGAATGGTGCACTAGGTGTAGTGATGAATAAAATAATTCCTATAAGCGAAGAAAAAATATTTAAGTCACTAGATATAAAGACTTCAAATGATAAAAAACATATTTTAAATGGCGGTCCAGTTGATATTAATAAACTATTTGTAATACATGATTTAGCAAATGAGAAAGAGTCTCTTTGTGTTGAAGAAGGGTTAAATCTTACTTCCAGCATCGAGGTTCTTAAATCTATAGGTCAAGGTGAATTTGATGGAAAATATAGATTGGCTTTAGGTTATTGTGGTTGGGATGCTGGACAGCTTGATTATGAAGTATCAAAGAATAGCTGGTTAATTCTTGATAATAATCCGTCAGTTGTGTTTGAAAAAGATCCTAAAGATCTAGTTAAAGAGATATCAGGGCAAGTTGGTTATGATATTGATAAAATTCAAAACAGCGAAATTATAACTAAACACTAATGAAAATTTTTATTTCAATTGCATCTTATCAAGACAAGCTATTGCCTATAACAATACATAGTGCATATTCGGCTGCTAAATATAAAGATAATCTTACATTTGGCATAGTTGATCAGTGTGAATTTAAACTAGATTTTTCTAAATCAAAAATAGCAAATCAGATTACATACACTCATCTTGATCCTGAAGCAGCCAGAGGACCATGTTGGGCAAGATCTTTAGCGCAAACTTTGATGAAAGATGAAGATTATTTTTTACAAA
>CEUS01215423.1_pt1 | contig 21143 bp, 19 predicted proteins | sample 427031 | NCBI WGS metagenome assembly CEUS01 (sample SAMEA2622837, study PRJEB7988) | marine metagenome | biome: marine biome (ENVO:00000447); feature: marine epipelagic mixed layer (ENVO:xxxxxxxxx); material: "saline water (ENVO:00002010), including plankton (ENVO:xxxxxxxx)" | depth 140 m | reverse complement strand
CCGTGCGTGCCACTCCTCCGACACTCGTCCATCTGCCACCATCTCTTCAAGATCCTTTGGTAAGTAGACTCCGCCACGACGGGCGTATGCCATAGTTGCGATTACTGCCATTGCCCTCGGGTCTAGGTCGGTGCGATGAAAGCCAGCGCTTTGGCTGGCAGGAAACCGCTTGATTGCCCCTTCAACCTCACGGTTTAGCGCCTCTACCTCTTGTTTTGCTTTGGTGATGGCCCCTTCAGGATCTTCTAGCTCTGAGGTTAGGAGCTCCCCTCCTGCTAAAGCTGCTTCAGCTGCAGCTGTCACTTCCTCGATGCTAGCCGTATCGGTGGCAAGGGCTTTCAGATGGTCGATCAGCGCTCCCATGACCCTCTCCGTAACCACCCTCGTCCTATTGTTACTTTACAACTGGATGGGTGCTTCTGGAATGCTAGATATGGAGTGCTCGATCATAGGCTTCGAGTACCGACTCATGCATTGCTTCGGAGATAGTGGGGTGTGGAAAGATAGTTTCCATTAGTTCTGCCTCAGTGGTTTCTAGGCCCATGGCGACCACGAACCCCTGGATCATCTCGGTCACGTCGGGTCCCACCATATGCGCACCGAGGAGCTCGTCTGTATCTGAATCGAAGACTGTCTTAACCATTCCCGCGGTGTCTCCGACGGCGATTGCCTTTCCATTCCCAACGAGTGGAAAGCGGCCCACTCGCACCTTGAAGCCTTCTTCCTGTGCTGCTGCTTCTGTCAAACCCACACTTGCGATCTGTGGGTGGCAGTAGGTACAGCCCGGTATACGACGGCGTTCTATTGGTCGCGCAGAGGCCAGTCCTGCGATGCGGTCGACGCACAAAACCCCCTCGTGCATAGCCTTGTGTGCCAGTAGGGGCGGACCAGCTACGTCGCCTATCGCGTAGAGCCCGGTTTCTTCTGTTTCTAGCCACTCGTTCACGACGATCGCCCCGCGGTCAACTGTTGCTGCCGTAGCCTCTAGGCCCAGACCTTCAACGTTGCCGGTAACTCCAACTGCCAGGATGGCGCGGTCGAATGTCGCCTCTATGGGCCCATCGTCGGTCGTGATGGTGGCTGTAACACTATCCGAACCTTTTTCCAAAGCCTGAACAGTAGCATTTGTGTGAATCGTGATGCCCTGCTTCTCGAACTCCTCCCGTGCAAAAGCTGAGATTTCCTCGTCCTCCACAGGCAGGATGCGAGGCAACACTTCTACCACTGTTACCTCAGACCCCAGGGAGCGATAGAAGCTAGCGAACTCAACGCCTATTGCCCCAGAACCGATGACTAGCAATGAGGCAGGCATAGTCGTTGGCACCATGGCTTCCTTGTATGTCCAAATCAGCTCACCATCTGGTTCCAGACCTGGCAGGGAACGTGCCCGCGCTCCTGTAGCCACGATGATGTTGTCTGCTCCTAACTGCGCTACAACTTCCCCGTCCTTTTCAACCTCGAGGCAGCCTTCTCCTGTCAGTCGTGCGAAGCCGTCGTAGACCTCCACATTGTGCTTTTTCAGTAGGAATTTAACCCCGCTGTTGAGCTGGTTTGCTACTGCTCGGGACCGGCTCACGACCTTGTCAATGTCGAAGTTCGCCTTTGCGGTTATGCCATAGCTCTCTGCATCTTGGATCTCTCGATAGAGGTCAGCTGTGTGAAGGAGTGTCTTGGTTGGGATGCAGCCCCAGTTGAGGCATATGCCTCCTAGGTGTTCGCGCTCCACCACAGCTGCTTCTAGTCCCAGCTGTGCGGCGCGAATTGCCGCCACGTATCCACCTGGACCGCCTCCGACAACAATCACATCGAACGTTGTTTCCGTCATTGTGATGGCTCCTAGACCAGCAGCCTGTAGGGCGCTTCGAGGTGGTCTCGTACGGATGCAAGGAATTGTGCAGCTGGGGCCCCATCTAGGGCCCGGTGGTCCCATGTCAGACTTAGAATCATTGCCTTCTGCCGAATAGCCCGCTCACCTTCCCAGCGTACGTCGTCGCGAAGTCTGTTCACGCCCAGGATGCCCACCTCGGGGGGGTTGAGAATAGGAGTGAATGAGTTGACTCCAAACATTCCAAGTGTTGAGACAGTGAAGGTACCTCCGGACATGTCATCAAGACTGAGGTTCCCCTCGCGAGCTAGTCCAGCTAGTCGTGAGGATTCCTGCGCGATTTCCTTCAAGCTAAGCTGGTCGACATTCCGCAACACCGGGACAACCAGTCCCTCGTCAAGAGCGACTGCCATCCCAACATGAACCTCCCCTCGGATGTTCATTTCCGTTCCCAAAAATTGGGCGTTCATTCGCGGATGCTCAATCAAGGCCTTGGCAACAGCCTTCATAGTGATGTCCGTGTAGGAGGGACGTATGTTGTCGCCTGCCCATTCCTCGATGAGCTGTGTTCGAAGCTTTACGCAGTCGTCCATGGCTACGTCCATGTCCATGGTGAGCTGTGCCGTTTCTTGAAGGCTCGCGTACATGCGTTCGGCGATGACCTTCCGCATGCCACGGACGGCCATTAGCTCGTCCTCGCGAGTGCCTCCTGCTGGTTTTACGGCCGGGGCAGTGGTGGCCGGTCCGCTTGCAGCCGCTTCCACGTCTTCTTTTGTGATGCGGCCCCCAGGACCCGATCCCGTAACCGTTGACAAGTCGACACCCAATGCTGATGCACGTTTCCGTGCCAACGGTGAGGCCGGTACCGGTGTAATGGTTTCAGGGGTTGTTGCCGGTGCTTCGTGTGCATTCCGCACATCATCTTCGGTCACGCGGCCCCGTGGTCCTGTCCCTGCTACAGTTGCCAGCTCCACGTTAAGCTCTTTTGCCAGCTTTCGAGCAGCGGGTGAGGCCGGAACACGCTCTCCTCCTGCAGTTGCTGGAGCTGCTGTTGCTGCTGGTTCAGCTATTTTGGGTTCGACGCTTTCCTCTGCTGTTCCCAGTGTGTCTGAGCCAGGAAGGGTGTCGGGAATTTCTTCGTCGCTTGCGAAGATCCATCCAACAACTGCTCCAGGATCGACTGTGGTCTCACTCGGCACCAGATGGCGCACGATCCCAGCGGCATCTGCTTCCACTTCCATCTCGATTTTCTCGGTTTCTAGGCGGTAGAGGTCTTCGCCTAGCTTTACCTCTCCACCGTCGGGAATATGCCACTCGGCAACGGTACCTTCCGTCATGGTCATGCCGAGTTTCTTCATGTAGATCTCTGTTGGCATGTCACTCTCCATCCTTTTGGAGTTTCTTTTTCCCTGACAAGCTGTCAGGTGTTAGTGCCTCCTGAAATAGGCCTGAGCTCGCTGCATATTTGAGCGTCGCGGGGACGTCAACTACCCAAGGTCCGTTCCGGGCAACTTGGAGTGTAGCGGCTTGTCCCGGTTTCAACACACGCTCCCGCTCCCCATCGAACGCGAGGACCCCTGGGCCCTGCAGAAAGACATTCTTTTCAAGTGGAATTCGCTGATGGGACCGTACCGCGATTGGCTCATATAGACCTGGAGCAATTGGTGCCAAAACAGAGACTCCTCCTTCTCCTGGACCCAGCTTAAGGTGGAGGGCCTCGTCTTCATCTGGTGCAAGTGGCTCTAGCAAGCCTCCTATGGACGTAATCCCCACTGCAGATGATTCTGCTCTTGTTAGCACAGCCTCTCTTAGGCGTTCCCCGCCCCAGATGGCTCGAGATCCCACGAATCGGTCCGCTGCTAGCACTGCGTCTACGAGAGCGAGGTCGTCCTTTTCCTCCTCTATCTTCACGTGGACTGCTTTTACCTGCGTAGCTACGTCTTTCAGCGGAACTTGCTCCGTTGCGATAAGCCCCGCTGCGGAACCCGCCACTGTTGCCTCTACCATTGTGGGAAAGACGTTGTTTGTGCCCGTCGAGATAGGAACGATAGTCGCATCTTGCCAACCTAGAGCGAAGGCGCGATTTGTGCCGTCTCCCCCGAGAGTAAGGACAGCCCCGCACCCCTCTTCCTGCATCGCTTCGGCAGCCCGAATTGTGTCGAGCGTGCTGGCGGTATGGGTCCCTTCGACGGCTACGAAGTTAGCCTCTTTTGCAAACTCTTCAGCGGCGGCTGCAGTAATGCCGTGGGTATCGGGCATGTAGCGGAAATCATCCACGCCGCTCGCGAGAGCGCCCATAATTGCGCGTCGCACGATCGCTCGTTTCTCCTGATTGTCGAATACGGACGCACGCGCGACTAGACGGCGTATGTCCTTCCCCGAAGCAGGGTTGGCGGCAATCCCAAGAGGGCGCGAGCGGGTCAGGGGCTAGCCTAACCCGAGGATGCGCTTTGCCTCGGTCGCGATGCGCTCCGCGTTTGGCACGTAACTCTGCTCCAGTACTGGGCTGAACGGAACCGGTGAGAACGGCGCGGCTACGCGTGCTACAGGTGCATCGAGGTAGTCGAATGACAGCTCAGCAATTTGAGCTGCGATCTCCGCGCCTATACCACCAAAGCGCACCGCCTCGTGTACCACAAGTGCGTTATGCGTCTTCGAGACTGAGTTAATGATCGTCTCTGTGTCGAGTGGCTGCAGCCACAACGGGTCGATGACTTCTACGCTCACCCCATCGGCTTCGAGCAAATCCGCGGCCTTTGTAGCCTCGTGGATCATGCGGCCGTGGGCCACGATTGTGAGGCCTTCGCCCTCGCGAACCACTTTCGCCTTGCCAATGGGAAGAGTGTACGGCTCTTCTGGCACATCACCGGGAAGTGCCATAAGGCCCTTGCACATGACAACGAATACTGGATTTGGCTCACGTGCGGCCGTGATGATCGCGCCCTTCACGTCGTATGCGGTTGCTGGCATTACTACCTTCAGCCCTGGGGTGTGGCAAAGCCAGGCCTCAAGACTTTGGGAGTGCTGCGCAGCCAGGTTCAATCCTGCTCCGGACATGGTTAGGACAGTAACCGGCAGCGTTGCCTTGCCGCCGAACATGTATCGCATCTTCGCAAGTTGGTTGACAATTTCGTCCATGCACTCCCCGATGAAGTCCATGAACATGATGTCGACGATAGGCTTAAGGCCGGTGGCCCCAGCACCCACTGCTAGGCCGATGATTCCCGACTCACTGATTGGCGTGTCCAGCACACGGTCGGGACCAAACTCATCGTACAGGCCTCGGTAAATTCCAAAGACGCTGCCAGCTTCGCCGATGTCCTCTCCTGCCATAAAGGCTAGAGGATCTTCTTGGAGCGCCTGGCGAACGCCCTCCGTGATCGCGAGTGTGTAAACAAGTTGCCGCTCTGCGGGCGCATCTGCTGTGGTCATTGCTTCGCTCCTAACTCGCCGCTGTGGGCGTGTAGACGTCGTTCAGTAGGTCTGCCGGGTCTGGTAGCGGGCTGTTCTCTGCGAATTCGATGGATTCTGCGATGTCCTCCATCACAGCGTCATGTACCGCTTGGACTTCGTCTTGGGTCATTACCCCTAACTCGATCAGCCGCTTTTCATGCTGCTCGATTGGGTCGCGTGCGCGCCATGCCTCGAGCTCTTCGTCTGTACGGTAATGCAGGCCGATGCCGCTGAGGCCAACGTGGTCTACAAAGCGGTAGGTCTTGCATTCCACTAACGTGGGCCCTTCCCCATTGCGAGCACGTTCAATGGCTTCGCCAGCGGCTTCCCAAACTGCTACTGCATCCATGCCATCGCAGATGACTCCTGGCATGCCATAGCCTGCCGCACGATCGGCGATGTCACTGATTGCCTGATGGTCTTCCTGGCGGGTGAATTCACCGAAACCGTTGTTTTCGCATACGAACACCACCGGCAGTTTCCAGACTGCCGCCATGTTGGCTGCCTCGTGAAACGCTCCCTCGTTTGTGGCACCGTCGCCGAAAAAAGGTACTGCCACGTTCATCTGGTCACGCCCCTCGATGCGTGCGAGGTATTTGTTTGAGAAGGCCGCGCCCACAGCGATTGGCGGTCCCGCCGCCACGATCCCGTTGGCACCTAGCATTCCAGCATCAACGTTCGAGATGTGCATGCTGCCGCCGCGGCCTTTGTTGTATCCCGTCTCTCGACCGAAAAGCTCTGCATACATGCGTTTGAACTCGCCGCCCTTAGCCACCAGGTGGCCATGACCGCGATGTGTGCTTGTGATCTGGTCGTTGTCGCTGAGGTGCACCATTACACCTGAGGCGACTGCTTCCTCTCCGATATAAAGGTGTAGAGCCCCGGGCGACTTGCCCTGTTCCATAAGCTTTCCGGCCTCTTCCTCAAAATGGCGTATTCGCACCATCCGGAAATGCAGGTCCTTCAAAACTTCTTCGCTTGGTTCCATTGCCTGGCTAGTGTTGGCCACGGCCGCCTCCGAGCACCCAAAGATAGGGACGCCTTCGTGGGCGCCTGAGCGCCCGAGCATGGTACAGGACCGTTCTCACCTGACAAAGGTGCCCCCCCTTTTTTTGCATCGGACTTTCCGAGGAGAGCGCGACTCTCTAGAATCCCGCCCTGCCAAACAGGCGGCCGCGGCGCCAGAACCGCCCGGTCGCACCCAACAAAAGGGAGGTTTTTATACCATGGATCTTGGACTGCAAGGCAAGAAAGCCCTCATAACGGCTGCCAGTCAGGGCATTGGCAACTTCATAGCGAATACGCTCGCTGCAGAAGGGGCTGATGTTGCTATCTGTGCACGCACCCCCGAAAAGGTCGAATCCGCAGTGGCTGCATTGAAGAGCCATGGCACGAATGTTTGTGGCAGCGCCTGCGATGTAGGCGATGGAGATGCCCTGAAGGCTTGGGTTGAGGCTAGCGCCGCCGAGCTTGGTGGCGTCGATATCTACGTAAGCAATGCCTCTGCTGGAGGCGGTGGCACTCTTTGGAATGAGCACTTTGCCATCGACATGATGGGCACAGTGAATGGGGTTGAAGCAGCACTTCCGTTCCTCACTGAGTCCGAAGCTGCTAGCGTTGTTGTTATCAGCACTTCGGCAGCAGTAGAGGCCTTTCCGCCGCCACCGGCCACTTCGGCAGGTGCCTACGGAGCAATGAAGGCTGCACTTCTGAACTACGCTTCCTTCGCTGCTCAGCAGCACGCCCCAGCGGGAATCCGCTTCAACGTAGTCTCGCCCGGCCCCACCTACTTTGAAGGTGGTCCGTGGCACAACATCGAGCAGGCGATGCCACCTTTCTTTGAGATGATTGCTAACGGCATTCCTCTGCGTAGCAAAAGCAAGCCCGATTCCCTTGCTGGCCAGATGGGCAGCGGTGAGGAAGTAGCCAACGTGGCAGCCTTCCTTGCTAGTCCAGCCTCTAGCCACACTACGGGTGTCAATATCGTTGTCGACGGTGGCTTTACCCGTAGGGTGGCCTTCTAGATCGCAACTTGCGAGAGTCCCGCGCTACTTCTACTTTGTTGTAGTTGCGGGACTCTTCGCGAATCGTCGCTAGCGCATTTTTCACAGGGAGGCCGCAATGCCCCGAATTGATGCATATCTCATAGCAGGGGGAAAGTGGCACGATATCAACTTCGCTCGCCTCGAAGTATTGAAGCTCCTCCATGAGGATGTTGATGTCCGAGTTCGTATTGGTGAGGACTACAGCAATGTTGAAGCTATTGCTGCTGCAGACTTTCTAATTAGCTACACCTGTGACATCCACCCCACCGTTGAGGAGCAAAAGGTGGTCCGTGACTTCGTTGCGGGCGGCAAGCGCTGGTTTGCCCTTCATGGAACCAACTCTGTTATGGATTTCCAGGAGGACGGTATTCACTGCCCACGCGATTACCCTGTCCTTATGGAAACGCTGGGAAGTCAATTCCTCTCTCACCCTGCCATCGAGCCGTATGCCATTACCGTCAGCGATTCGGCAAAGGACCATCCTCTCGTGGCCGGTATTGAGCCCTGGGAAACAGAGGATGAGCTGTACCTTTGCGAATATCATGGGGAAGTAATTCCCCTAATGGAGACCCGCTGGTCTGGTGACAGCGGACCAGGGTTCTACGAGCACGAATGGCCAAAGGACGAGCCTCGCCTGGTGATGTATCTCCATCCTGTAGGAAAAGGGGAAGTGCTTTACCTCACCCCAGGTCATAGGCGCTCCAAATACGATATGCAGGACCCTCCGATGAGTATCCCGGAGTGGCCTGTTGCGGAGTTGGGTGCTTGGACGCAGCCAACTTATTATGAGCTGCTCCGTCGTGGCATTGAGTGGGCCAAAGAACCAATCAGGGCCGCAGCTTCCGCAGACTAACTCACCTCTGCCCTGCGCCTGCTATTGGAGCAAGAGCGGGTTGTCGGATGGAAGTCCCAGTAGGAGCTTGCCTGCGCTCTCCAGTGTTCTTGGCGATGTGCCTGCATGCTGTGTGGCTGCGTGGACGTCCCTGAAGCATCGCTCAATTGGGCTTGTCTGGTAGACCGAAGTTCCACCCGCTGCCCCGTGCACCAGGCCTACTGCGTAGGAGGCACTACGCGTTGCGTTCGTGCCCGCGATCTGGATGTTTCGGCGCTGCTCGATTGCCACGGGATCTCCGCGCAGTGTGGTCTGCCAAGCGTTGTCGACTTCCTCGTACAGCCATGAGCGTGCCGATTGAACTGCGCCATAAGCCTTAGCGACGTCGTTCTGGATGGCTTGATTTTCGGAGATTTTCGCCTGTACAGGGGAAGTGCGAACCGTTTTAGTCTCTGCAAGCTCTATGAACTCGTCGATAGCCCGCTGGGCGATTCCTGTGGCAATTATCCCAATCGGTGCAGCTAAGATTGCCATTAAAGGGTATCTATATAGGGGCCCTTGAAAGTGTTTACCGAGCTGCCTTCCGGGTCCAAAGCTCGAAACAAGATGCTCAGGGACAAAGCCATTCTGTACTGCAACATCGTTGCTTCCCGTGGCCCTCAAGCCCACAACATGCCAAGTATCGATAATCTCAACGTCTTCCCGTTTGAACGTGACGAAAGCGATCTCGGGAATGCCATTTCCTGTCATTCGTGGCATACCGTTCTCGAGAATGATGGCGCCACCGCCTAACCACTGTGCGTGCCCCGATCCACTGCAATAGGGCCAGCGCCCGGTTACTCGGTAACCTCCCTCCACTGGAATTGCTGGGACGAGCGGAAACAGCCCTCCTGCGCCAATGGCGCCATCGGGTCCGTTAGTAAACATCTCTTCAACGCCTTCTTCGGAGAGTGAGGCTGAGAGCCGGGCTCCGGTTGACCAGATCCACAGGTTCCATGCCGCGGAACCATGGATCTTTGCCACTGCCTCAAAAAGTTGAAAGGCCTCTGGTGGTGATGCTTCGAGTCCGCCTAATGATTCGGGAATCCAGACCCCGGTCAGACCCTGTTCTTTAATTGCTTGGACAGTGCGATCGGTAAGCCTTCGAAGCCTTTCTGCTTCGTCCACATCCTCTGCGATGATGGAGGCGATCGCCTCCGCTCGCCCTATGAGATTCTTGGTCTCAGTTCCGGTAGCGGCACTCATGTTTTTTCCTCTGTCTGGCGACGGCTAGGCCCGGGGAAGTCCCAGTCCTCTTGTCGCGATGATGTTGCGCTGAATTTCGCTCGTGCCGCCTGCAATTGTCTCGCGCACTTGGTTGACGTAGCCCTGTCCAGGCATGCCTTTAAGTGGTGCTTTCTCGTCTGTGATATCTCCCCACATTCCCACCATTTGAGAGGCAGTGCGGGAAATCCTCTGTGTTAATTCCGTTGTGAATAGCTTGGCGATCGAGGATTCCGCATTCGGAATCTCTCCTGCGTCCTGCATCGAAATAATGCGGTAGGCCAGCATTGTTGCGGTCTGTACTTCGATGAAACGCTCTGCCCATTCGAAGCGGGCGGCCTCATACGTTGTCTTTGGAAGTTCCTCTCCGTGCTCGCGTAGCCATGTCAAATTACGCTCCACTGCCTGGCGAAGCCCGATCGGTGTTCCGATAGAGGAACGCTCGAAGTCCAATGTTGTCGTACCTACGTACCAGCCCCGGTTTACTTCCCCGATGATGTTTCTAGCAGGAACCCGCACGTCCTCAAAGAACACTTCATTGAAGTCGTGGCCTCCCGTCATATTGACAAGTGGACGAACTGTAATCCCCGGGGTCTTCATGTCGAGTAAAAAGTAGGTGATGCCTCTGTGCTTTGGCGCATCGGGGTCTGTTCGTGCCAGCATGAACATCCAATGTGCTCGGTGAGCTAATGACGTCCAGATCTTTTGTCCGTTGATCACGTAATCGTCCCCATCACGAACGGCACGTGTTTGCAATGAGGCTAAGTCTGATCCGGAGCCCGGTTCGCTGTAGCCTTGGCACCATTCCACCTCGCCGCCGAGGATCCCGGGAATGTGCTCCTGCTTCTGCTCTTCGGTACCGTGCTCAATAAGCGTTGGGCCAAGCATCATTAGTCCGAGGCCGCCTAGTCGCGGTGCACCAGCTTCTGCAAACTCCTGACTAAGGATGAACTGGTCCATTGGCTTCATGCCGGCTCCGCCGTACGCTGCTGGCCAGGCCGGTGCGATCCATCCCCGCTCCGCTAAAGCCACCCTCCATGCTTCCCAGAGTGGCTTTTCTTCTTCGGGGCTCCCCATGGGGTATTTGCCTCGAATTTGGTCTGGAAGGTAGTCGCGCAGGAAGTCTTGAACCTGTCCGCGCCATTCTGTTTGCGCCGGGCTGTCTCGAAAATCCATCCGTAGGCCTCTCTCCGGAGTCGGGGGGAAGCTATGATCCCCTAGTTTATTAGAGCGAAGAACTAGCATAGCCCGCCCCCTTCGCTACCGCTATTCCGCTGACTTTTTTGAGGCAATGTGCCTAGAGCAAGGCGGTTTGTGTCCAGGCTTTAGGCCCAGTTTGGCGTTTGGGGATGGAAGGTAATGAAAATATTGAAGTTGCGCAGGTCGTCCTTTGAAGTCTGGGGATTCTGCGCTACATCTCAGGAGGATCTTCTTTGGGCTCATTCTTTTCCTACGAACTGCTATTGCGAGCAACACCACCTTCCGGTATGAATGCGCCTCTGATTCCGAAATAATTAACAACGTGGTTCAAGGGGGAACACATGGCAGAAGGTTATTGGGGAAAGTACTGGCGTCGTCGGGTTTCGCGGAGGCGTGTCTTAGCAGGTGGTGCAGCTGTCGGGGCCGGTGCTGCAGCGCTGGTCGCTGTTGGCTGCGGCGATGACGATGATGACAGTGCCCCTGCTTCTGAAGCTGCTGCCACAGAGGCTCCTGACGAGCCAGAAGAGGCTGCCGAGGCTACGGCTGCTGCCACAGAGGCGGCAGAGACCATCCAGAGTGGCGGCACCTTCCTGCACCAGAAAGCTGCGCAGAATACAACCCTTGATCCATCTGTCACCGTTACAGATGCCACTTGGACAGCACTGACCTATAACCACCTTTTGGGCTATTCCCTTGTTGAGGAAGAGGCCTGGGGCGATGCGGCTACAGGTTGGGAGCAGCCCGACGCTACGACTCTTGTTTTCAGTCTAGAAGAGGGCTTGAAATTCAATCCCGAAGCTGCTGATGGCCGCGACATGACTTCAGAAGATGTTGCCTTCAGTTACAGCCGTTTCCCAACGAGCCTCTCCGAGCTTGGTTCTGAAGTGAACCAGCTGCAGTGGGGTTGGATGGGTGTGGACCGGGGTGCATCTTTCGAGACACCCGACGCTACTACCCTCTCCATAAACCTCGCTTTCCCCTGGGCCTCTGCAGTTCCTTCTCTTGGCTCAAGCGCGATGGCGATTGTTAACCGCGAGTTGGTCGAGGCAAATGGCAGCCTCGTCGATGTACCGAATGCAGGCAGCGGTGCCTACATGTTCGACACCATAGACGAGACCGGGAATACCTATAAGCGAAACCCGAACTACAGGGGACATTCCAGTGCTCGGGGTCGTTTCACTGCTGATATGCCTTATATCGATCGCTGGGAGGACTCAATTATCGTCGACCAGGCCGCCCGCGAGGCGCGCGTGCTTGCCGGTGATTCCCACGTCCTTGGAGCTGTTGACTCGATTCAGGCGCAGCTGTTTGAAGGCGAGGAGAACGTCCAGATTATCGAAGGGCCTGCGAACGACCATTCCATTATGGAACTGGACGCTTACAAGTGGGCTCCGCACCCGCTTCTTCGCGAGGCTGTCTCTCTTGCAATTGATTGGGAGGGCATAATCGATGTTGTCCTAGACGGTGAGGGTGTTCGTGGTGCTCCCGTAGGCCCTGCCTTCTCCCAGGTGCTTCCTCAGGACGAGATTCGGGAACTCCAGCAGTTTGATCCGGCCCGTGCACGTGCTCTCTGGGAGCAAGGTGGTGGTGACGACGTCTTCCCTGATGGCTTCGTAACTGTCATTCCGACGTTTGCATCAAATACGCGCCTGATCGAGTTCATCGTTCAGAGTCTTGAAGAGAATCTTGGTGTTTCCACCACGCAGGAGCCAGCAGACCTTGCGACCTATGTGGCCATGGCTACTGCGCCGCCTAGCGAGAAGATATGGCACTACTTCATTGCGGGTGAGAACTCACTCTCAACGATTCCTGACTACAACGCGTTGACCCATTACGTGCCTAACGGATATGGGGCAATCTTCGGGGGTCTCTACACCTTTGACCACGTACTCTCGGCCTACTATCCGGACGAGATCATCGAGGTCACCAATGAGATTGGCACTGAGCTTCAGGGTCGCTACGACAAGCAGGGCGCAACGGTTGATCCGGAGGAGCGCAAGCAGGTCCTTCAGGACATGCAGCGTTATATCTTCACCAACTTCTGCTGTGTGCTGCCTCTGCCAGTTGCTTCTGTTCAGCGCTACGCTATGGGTGCGGCTCTTAGGAACGTACCTCCTGTACCCGATATCGCGAACAACGCTTCGATGGGATACAGGCGTGCTCAGAACATGTGGATTAGTAGCTAACTGGTCTTAAAAAGATTAGGAAGGGCCCATGTGGGCCCTTCCTAATACTGTTTAGTGGAAGTAGGAGGGTGGCGTAATGGGGGCATATGTCGTCCGTCGACTCCTGATTATTCCCTTTACCCTCCTGCTGATATCGGTAGTTGTTTTTATTTTTATGCGTGCGGTTCCTGGTGATGCCGCAGATGTTCGTTGCGGAGCCGCAGGGAATTTCGATGCAAAGTGTTTCGAAGTTGTTCGCGAAGAGCTTGGTCTGAACGAGAACAAAGTTGGGCAGTACTTCAAGTGGCTGGGCGACATTGTTCTCCGTGGAGACTTTGGATATTCCCTTTCCCAGCGCAATCATGTGAATGACGAGTTGTTGGAACGGATTGGGAAAACCGCCCAGATAGGCGTTTTGGCTATCGCCTTCACTCTTCTGATCGGGGTTCCTGTTGGGATGGTCTCTGCGGTAAGGGCTGGAAAGTTTTCTGATTACGTGCTGCGATTCCTCGCGGTAATAGGTTTGTCGGTTCCTGGCTTTTGGATAGCGACATTGATAGTCATCTTCCCGCCTGTTTGGTGGGGAATGAGGATAGCGCCCGACTATGTTGGTTGGGGGGATCCGCTTGGGCACTTGCGGGTGATAGCTATCCCTGCCTTCGTCATCGCGCTTGCGGGTGGTGGAACCATTGCCCGTATTGTTCGTTCATCGATGCTCGAAGTGCTCCGAAGCGACCAGGTGCGGACTGCGCGAGCCAAGGGGTTGAGGGAGTTCGCTGTTATTTCCCGACACGTATTCCGTCCCTCAATGATTGCTCTCTTCACGATTATTGGCCTCCAGTTTGGGCTCGTTCTTGGCGGCTCCGTAATCATGGAAAGCATTTTCAATATTCAAGGCATAGGACTTTGGGTTCTCTCGGCTAGTGTTGAACGTGATTTCGTAATTATTCAGGCAGTATCAGTTGTCTTTGCTTCTTGGTTCCTCCTGATCACCCTAATAGTCGACGTAGCGTATGCGTGGATTGATCCACGCATACGCTATTGATTGGAGTCGCAGCTATGACAAATGCTGAAGAAGTTGCTGGCTCCCTGGGTTTTGAAGCCAGGCCGAACGTTTTGCAGAGAAGCCTCAAGGCTCTTTGGCGTTTCGCACGCACCCAGCCCTTAGGTACTTTTGGCGCAGTGATCATACTTCTGTTGGTTGTGGGTACTGTTTTCGCTTCAGAACTCAACACTGTGAATCCAAAGAAACCTATTCGGGAATCATCAGCTCTTGAAGCTCCGAGTAGTGAACATTTCTTTGGGACAGATCGAAGTAGGCGGGACGTATGGTCACGTGTGCTCTATGGCGGACGACCAACTCTGCTCATTGGTATCGGAGCCGTTGGGATCACTATGGGTGCGGGGGTAATTCTCGCTCTTGCGGCAGGATTCCTTGGAGGCCTGGTCGACGCAGTTGTTTCCCGCATAATCGAAGTCATAATCTCGGTGCCTGCCATTCTCTGGCTATTAATGTTCAGCACCGCCTTTGACCGCAGCGTTCAGACTCTAATGTTTGCCGTTGCCTTTACCTTTACGCCTGTTGCTTTGCGTCTTTTCCGTGGCAATGTAATTCAGGAACGGTCGGTCACCTATGTTGAGGCTGCTCGTGTGATAGGGGCTTCCAGTGCCCGCATAATGTTTCGGCACATACTGCCGAATCTAGCACCTTTAGTGATCGTTGCTGCGAGCATTACTATTCCTGCTGCGATGCTCTCAGAGGCGAGCCTAACTTTCCTTGGTCTCGGCCTTGAGCCAGGTACTCCCTCGTGGGCCCAGGATCTTGGACCCGGCAACCGCCCCTTCTTCCGCTTAGCGTGGTGGCTGGTGATCTTCCCTGGTGCAGCCTTAGCGCTTGCAGTGCTCTCCTTTAACTTCTTTGGCGATTCCATCCGTGACGTGCTAGACCCTCGCCTGCGCGGCTCAGGTCTCGTTTAAGAAGCCAGGCCCTACTTGTTGCGGGATGCCAAGGGTAAGAGTTGAGAGTGCCTAAAATCTCTAGGCTTGACTTTCAAGCGAGCGCAGCATTGCGCCGCCATGGTGGTAGTCAACCTCTAGCTGCACTTTGCCCGCATCGTTGAATTCTAGGTAGGTCATCCCGTCTGAATACCAACGCTTCCCGTTATGAGCCGCGCCTAATGCGTCGCTCGTTACCGTGGCGCTCATGCGCCAGGTGAAGGCAACCCCGTCATCGGCCGTCCAAAACTTGTCAGGGATTAGCTCCAGATCGGGAGCTCCTTGCAGGCCTGCTGCAAAGAACGCACGAATTGCGGGCCAACCTACCTGGTCATCGCCCGCAACGATGTCGCGCAGGATGGCATCCTCTGCCAAAAAAGCCCCTGGGGCGTCGGCGTCTCCGCTGCTCCATGCTTTGAAAAGAGCGATGGCGGTATCGATTTCTGGTTGTCCTGCCATTTTTGGTGTCCCCTATTTGCAATTGGTTTATTAGTTGTTTGATTTGCCGATAATAGCTGAGAGGTGTTGGACCATGGAGAGCTTTAGAGCGGTTCCGATAGCCGCCATGTTGGGTGCTGGGTTCGCCCCCGTGATGAAGATACGCAGCGCCGATGTGTTTGCACAGGCTCCCTTGAAGTGGTTGAAAACATCCCAGTAGGCCCAAGTCTCTTTGGAAATCACATGGCTTGTTGTTTCCGCGATGTACTCGCGCCACGCCTGTGGCTCCATTACTCCGCGACCACGCATCCCTCCAAGGAATAGCCAATCTTCATTCGGATCCCCGATGTGTGAGAACTCCCAATCTGTGAAGGCTTGTACTTCGTCGCCTTTGTGGATGAAGTTCAGGGGTCCTGGGTCGCCGTGAACCAGGGTGAGCTGAAGGTTCTCGGGTGCATTCCGCTTCAGCCATGTCGCCGCCTCTTCTAGAAGTGGTTCGGGTAGCACCCTTCCCCACCGATGAACCTCCATCCAGCGGTCAACCTGTTGGTGCACTCCGTCTAGCGGGATTGAGGGAATGCGAGGGAATGGGATTTCCTTTCTACGCCAATTCATTTCGTGCAGCTGATGGAGCTTAATCACGTAGTCCCGTAGGGCTGCATCGTTTGGTGGGCCGCTGCTTCCCTCTACCCAGTCCATCATGAAGAACGGTGTGCCAATTACCACTGGGTCGAACTCCACCCACCGTATGTGGGCTACGGGGAACTTTGCTGCCCGCATCGCCCGCATCGTGCGAACTTCGTCCAATGTGTTTGTCCCAAACATGCCAGCCTGCTCAACCCTTAGCGCGAAAGACTTTTGGATAGTCGTTCCTTTGTGGTTGTAACTTGCATTGATGCGGAACATTCCGCGAGAGTGGCCGATAGTTATTCGCTCTAGCGGCCCCACCTCTACCCCATCGTCACTAGAAAGTTTGGCTGAGAGGTAGGCGGCTATCTGTGGTCGTGCCACCTCAACGTTCAACACTGCGTGGCCTCCCTCCGAATGACAGCAGCATGGGCATGGTTTCGTTGAGGTTCTCTGTCGCATGCTGGACTATCAGCGGCCGTAGCTCGGTTCGGATAGCCACTGCTGCTTCAGAGTTGTTAGCCACGGCGTGGCTTAGCAGTCGACTAGCCTGGTCCAGAGCTTTGAACCCTCGTGTTTCGCCCTCGCTGCCATCTATCACCGCGTCTAGTTCAGGGTGGTCATGAAGAAGGCTTCTGATAACGGTATCTACTGCATCTATCTGTTGGTCGATGTTCTCGTTCCCTGAGAGAAGGAGGCGAGCATATTCCAGCGTGCCCATAAGTTGGCTTGCTGCGGCTCGTGCCCACGTGTCTTCGAGGTTTGGAAGGAGCTGGTTTTCGATTGTGTGAAGGGCTCCAGCGAGCACATTGTCGACTGTTGGTCTCTTTGCCTCTGGCATCCTTTTGTCGTTAGCTACTGCGGATTGCCGCAGCAGCTTCTGCCTCTCGTGCGAAGTCCCAGCCACCACCCCACAAGGGGTCTTTGGGATCGTCTCCGATTTGTTCCATGCCTTCCTCCATAAACCATTCAAAGGTGTGGGAGTGTCCTGTGCGGAAGTCGTACTCATTCTGGAAGCCCATCAGCGTCTCTGCTTTCTTAATGCTGAGGACGGAGTGGTGCATTCTTCCAAAAAGATGTCCGAATGCTGGCTTTTGCTTCAGGTTGTCCCAGTTAAACCCCCACTGCGATAACTGGTTCTCCGGGATGTACACGATGTCTGCTGGCTTACCGACAATGTCCGCAAGTGTTTTCACGTAATACTGTGTAGTTACGGCTTCGTTGGTTAGGTTGAAAGCTTCGCCTATGGCAGCGTCCTGGCCCGCAATGTCTATCTGGAATCGCACCAAGTCGTCCACATGTCCGTACGAACAGGTCACGAGTCCCTCGTGCGGAATTAAGATCGGTAAGCCCCGCAGGAGCCGCAGGAACATCGGCGCTTCCATGTCGTAGATGTTGTTGTTTGGTCCATAAATTGCAGCCGGCCTAATCGCTGTGACGGGGAAGCCCGTTTTGCGGTGCTGTTCGAACAACCGTTGTTCGGTGTAAGCCTTGAAACCTCCGTAGGTCTCTCTGGGTTCGTCCGTGTAGGAGTTTGTCTCGGGCCATGGCATGTTCCCTGAGGGCTTGTAGCACATGATCGAGCTGCAATAGATGTAGTGTCCGATGCTTCCGTCTAGAAGTTCTAGAAGAAAGTCCAGGTCTGACTTACCCGCTACCATCACAAATCCGGAGATGTCGAAGACTGCGTCCCACTCTCGTCCGCCCAGGACTGCCTTCATCGAGTCGTTGTCTGTTCGATCGGCGATAAGCCGTTCTGTCCCTGGTGGAAGGTCTACTGAGGTGACGCCTCGGTTTAGAACCGTAACCTCGTGACCCCGAGCAGCAAGCGCTCGTACCGTCCTGAGTCCTACAAAAGTTGAACCGCCGAACACAAGCGCCTTCATCGCCATCCCTCCGTTTGGCTCACAGTTTTGTTTTATAAATCTATTATTCGAAGACCACTGCTTCGAAGTGGGCTAAGCCTAAAGAGTTGCCACTGCGCAGCAGAGTGAAGCTTTCTGCCCAGGCGTGGTCGAACTCACGCTCGGTACCGTCCGCTTCCACGATTTTCTGCGGGTGTGATGCGTCCCAGACTTCGCCTTCAGCATGATACTCGCCGCGCCAAACACCTTGTCCCAAACCGTCGTTGAAACCACCGAAGTATCCCCCGCCTTGGCAGTACACCCACCCGAGATCTTCCAGCTCGTATTCTCGCCGAGTGCCCTCTTGGTCGGTCAGGCTGAAGCGTCCTGATTTCAGTCGCTTAGGCCCGTCTGAATAAAACTCCAGGTCGTGGTCGATTTCTGTGACTTCCAATTGGGAGTCTGATAATAGAATGGCGCCCTCCTGCTGCAGGCGCTCGCCGTCGTCACGATCCATGATTTGGTAAAAGCCACCGTGGTCGGGCATCCGAAAGAGAACCCACTGGCGCAGCCCTTTTGTGGTCTCTTGTGGGGATTGCGGGGGCGCCCCATGGTCGCGGGGCCCTCCACGCCCAGGCATCGAGCCCCAGGAGTGGTTTCGGAAGAAGAACCACTTGTCGGCCGTCGCTTTGTAGGTCTCTCCTGCCACTGTTACGGAGCCCTCAACCGTGCCCACTACCTCGTATACAGCCCGTGAGCGGTTGAAACGCCCCCCCTCTCGAACATATGAAGGAGTGTCTTCATATGGGACCGAAGTTGTGCGGCAAGTAAGGTCACAGGAAATTCCGTATTCGTTTTCCTCTAGCACCAAACGTACTGTCTCCATCGGTTCTACGATTTCGATTCGTAGTGGTCCGATTCCAATGGTGTTCACGTCTGACCGGAGTCGTCGGGAAAGTCGAATGTTGTGTTGCTTCCCCTCATGACGAACGCACAGAAACCCATCGATCACATCATTGTTTGTATAAAGGCGCACGAGCCCGATGAGTTGGATTTTTCCATCTGCATCGCACAGGCATATGTAATGGCCGTCGTTCCAGTGCTTGTCTGTAGCTGCCACTGACCCAAACGAGTCGGTGATCTGGTGAATTAGATACTCGTCGAAATTGGTTAGCAGACTCTCACTCACGCTGTTCCTCCTCGGCGCTCCCTTCTAGGTTAGCTGTGGGCCACCTCAACTAATGGCGCAAAAAAGTCCACTTGGTCGATCCAATTCTGTGAGCTGGGGCAGGGCTCCCAGAATCCCGTCTCGATAATGATGTGTTCTATCCCTGCTTCCTTTGCTTCTTCTACCTTGGGCTTCATTTCCTCTGCCGTGCCACTCCAGGACATCGGTCCGAAAAAGCCACCGTGCCAAGGTTCGACGCCCGCCATTGTCGGATTCGCAAAGATACGCATATAGCTCTTTAGCGGTCCCCGCCCAAATTCTGCAGCCATCGCGTTGAGTCCTGCGAGGCCTTCCATAACCATCTCAGGAGGTGCTCCCGCTGGGTTCCAGGCGTCGGCTAGTTCTGCGACTCGACGCGCACCCTGCGGGTTGCCTCCGCCACCCATCGCGATCTCTATTTGTGGCTCACCTGCCGAGTTTCGCTGTAAGGGCTTAGGTGAGCTATCGCATTTTGGCACGTCGAAGAACTCGCCATGATACTCAACCGGATCTGGCAGCCAGCATGCTTTTAGTGCTCTCACGAAGTCAGTCATTCGAGCCCCACGCTGCGTGAAGGGTGTATCCATGTGGTCGTACTCGTCCTTGCTCCAGCCTAGACCAAGACCAGCAACTACTCGGCCGCCGGAGAGAATATCGAGTGTTGTTAGGCGCTTAGCTAGTAACAAGGGGCGGTAGTACGCCGTTACCAGGATCGATGTTCCAATCTGCACGCGCTCTGTTGCCGCGGCCACGAACGAAAGCAGTTCGATGGGGGACAGCATGCAACGGTATGGATCGGGCATCTGGACTTCTTTGGGACCTCCTGCATAGCCCACCTGTGGGTCTTCCGGGACCATAAAGTGGTCCTGTACCCATAGTGAGTCAAAGCCGGCAGATTCGGCATTCCTAGAGAAACCTAGCACCGCTGCGCGGTCCGCGTGGGGGTTTAGCTGGGGCAGGCAGAGTCCAATCTTCATGTGTGGGTTCACCGTCCGTCAGAATCGCGCGCAGTCTACCCGGTTTCTGAAGCTAGTGATGGCGTCAACTCCACCTCTCCTGAAAGCTCGGTCTTAGAGAGCTTTCAGGCAGTGTAATTACGATGGGAAAGCAGGATTCCAACTTCCGCTTGTTTGCCAAAACGCGAAAGCTTTTCTAACTGGATGTCCCTACCCCTTACCCTCGCCATCCGTAGACTCTTTTCCTAGCTCGAGTTTCGGGCAGGAGCGATTTGTATGGGACTCCTTGATGGTAAGAAGGCGATTATTTTGGGAGCTTCGAGCGGCATAGGTTGGGCTATTGCCGAGCGCTTTGCAGAACATGGTGCTGATCTAATTGTTGCCGCTCGGCGCCTAGAAAACCTCGAAAAGCTTGCTGCCAAAACAGGTGCCACTCCCATCCGCTGCGATGGTCGCAACTATGATGAGCTTAAAGCTCTTGCCGATGCTGCTGTTGATAAGTGGGGTGGTCTAGACATTGCGGTTAACTCTGCAGGCATAGTCCGCTTCAACATGATTCGAGACATTACTCCCGTAGAGCTTCATGAAGTCGCCGATATCCAGTACTTCGGTTTCATCTATTTCATGAAGCATATGGGGAATGCTATGGCCGATAGCGGTGGGGGCTCTCTTATTAACATCACATCCAGTACAGCTATCTCCATCCCACTTGGGCTCACTCCTTACTCCGCTGCGAAGGCTGCTATCAACTTTGCAACAAAAATAGCCGCTCGCGAGTATGGACCTGATCAGGTTCGGGTAAATGCGGTTGCCCCTGGTTTCGTACCTACGGCTATGAATGGCTACGGTGGTGAAGGTACCCCCATTGATGAAGCTCGGGTGGACCTTCCCGAAGACTCTTCTTCGGCTAAGGCGTTCATAGAGCAGACACCACTCGCCCGAATTACCACAGTTGATGATTGCGCCAATGTTGCTCTAGCAGTGGCCAGCGATCTCTTCAGCGATATCACTGGGCAGGTAATTCCGGTTGAAGGTGGAAACCACCTCCTACGGCTTCCGTAGGAGTTACTCTGTCAGCCAGCCTCCGTCTACATTCAGGTAGACCCCGTTGATATAGCTTGCTAGCGGCGAAGCAACGAACGCAACCGAATTTCCGATATCTTCCGGTACCGCCCAGCGTCCCGCTGGGATGCGCGCAATGCGGGATGCGACTGCGTCACCCAGTGGCTGGCCTGAGCGGGGGATTGGTGCGGTTGAGTCGATTGGTGGTGGATCGCCTGGATTCACCCAGGT